>Ga0209646_1000075_pt1 | contig 221755 bp, 204 predicted proteins | sample AraplaL_Col_mTSA_FD_184259 | JGI IMG/M metagenome (GOLD analysis project Ga0209646, IMG submission 184259) | Arabidopsis root microbial communities from the University of North Carolina, USA - plate scrape CL_Col_mTSA (SPAdes) (version 2) | ecosystem: Host-associated > Plants > Roots >...
TCCATTGAAGCCCAGGAGGAGATGAAGCGGCTCCTGGCCTCGTTCATGGAGCGACTCTCCGCCGCGGCGGAGATCTCGGGCGAGCATCATCGCCAGATGGAGGCCTGCGCCAAGAAGATCGAATCCGCCACGTCGATCGCCGAGATTGCACCGGCGATTCAGGATGCGCTGTCTGCCACCCGCTGGATGTCGCTGGAATCGGCCCACACTCGCGATGAGCTATCGGTCATGAAGAAGCGGGCCGAAGAAGCCGCCAACGAGGTCGCGACGCTGCGTAAAGCGCTTGATGTGGCGTCAGCTTCAGCGCGTCACGATCTGCTGACCGGCACCCTCAACCGCAAAGGGCTGGAAGAAGCGCTGGCGCGCGAGGTTGCGCATGCGGCACGCGAAAGCTCGACGCTGTCGATTGCGTTTCTGGACATCGACAACTTCAAGGCGATCAACGACACCCACGGGCATAGCACCGGCGATGATGCGCTCTCGCATCTGGCCCAGGTGGCGCGTGAAGCGATGCGCCCGCAAGACACGCTGGCCCGCTTTGGCGGCGAGGAATTCGTGATCCTCATGCCCGATACGGGTCTGGAAGATGGCGTCCAGACCATCATCCGGCTGCAGCGCGCGCTTACCCAGCGCTTCTTCATGGCGGGCGATACGCGACTCTTCATCACGTTCTCGGCCGGTGTGGCCGAACTGGGCAAAGACGAAGCGCCCATGTCGGCGATCCAGCGTGCGGATCGCGGCATGTATCAGGCCAAGCGGGCGGGTAAGAACAAGGTGGTCATGGTGTGAGTGGACTGCCGTGGTCCACGGCAAAGTCCACCCGCCGGCCCATCAGCCATCAGGCCGCCATCTGCGCCGCATCTGCGGCCACCGAGACCAGCGCCCCCGCCACCCGGCCAATCTGCTCCGGCGCCAATCCCGCGATGTTGATACGGCCGCCTTGCGTGCCATAGATGCCGTGCTCCATGCGCAGGCGCTCCATGGCATCGGCATCCAGCGGCAGCACGGAAAACATACCCTTGTGCCGCGAGAGGTTTTGTAGCGCGCTTGGCGCCCCCATGCTGACGAGCGCATCGTCAAGCCGGCGTCGGGTGCCGATGATGCGCTGACGCATGTGTTCCAGCTCATCGCGCCAGCCTGCCGTCAACGTGGTATCGGCGAGGATGGTGGCCACGATGGCCGCGCCGTGGTCTGGCGGCATCGAATAGTTGCTGCGCGTCACGCGTTCCAGAACACCGCTGACGGGCTGCAAGGCCGCCGCGTTCTTGCCGATCACCATTGCGGCACCGGTGCGCTCGCAGTACAGGCCCATGCTCTTCGAGCAACTCGCTGCCACCAGCACCGTGTCCAGCGCATCCACCAGCAACCGCAAGCCTTGAGTGTCCGGCTCCAGACCTTCGGCAAGCCCCAGATACGCCATGTCGACCAGCGGCACCAGCCCCTGCTTTGCGCAGCGTGCGGCGACGGCCTGCCAGACGCTGGCGTCCATGTCGATGCCCGTGGGGTTGTGGCAGCAGCCATGCAGCAGCACGATGTCGCCCGCACGCGCGGCGGAAAGGTCCGCGAGAACGGCGTCGGCATCGAGCACGCCGCCTTCGGCGCGCCAGCGGTAGCGTTCCACCGCCAGCCCTGCGGCCCGCATGATGGGCACATGGTTGACATAGCCCGGGTCGGACACCCACACGCGCGCCCCAGGCGACGCCACGGCGATGAACTCCGCGAGCAATCGCAGCGCCCCGGTGCCGCCTACGGTCTGCATCGTGTAATGGCGAGCCAGGCGCCGTGCGTCGTGGCCGAGCAACAGCGTAGCGAGGCCCGCGTTGAAATCGAGATTGCCGGCCAACCCGCGGTAGGTCTTCGAGGCGCCGGCAGCCGCCAGGCGCTCTTCTGCGGCTTTGACGGCGGCCATGACCGGCGTGCGCCCGAGTTCGTCACGGTAGACGCCCACCACCAGATCGACTTTGTCGGGCCGGGGATCCGCGCGGAAAGCGGCAGTCAGGCCCCAAAGCGGGTCCGGGGCAACGGTTGCGAGGGTCGCGAGCATGTGTGGTCTCCGCAAGTGCGATGCGAGGGTCTAAGTTATGTGTCAACAGACCCTAGGCGCGGTTTGCCAGGATCACGCCAGTGGTGATCACGGCAACGCCGCACACAACGGTCAGAGTCAGCGATTCGCCCAGCAAGGGCACGGCCCCCAGGCATGCCAGCGCGGGTGCCAGCGAGCCGATGGCAGAACAGCGCGGCGTATCCAGATGACGGATCGCCAACGCATACGACACGCTGGAAATCACCCCAACCCCCAGGCCCTGGGCCAGCAAGAACGGCATGGCGTTGGACAAGGTGAAATGCCCGATGTGGCTGTCGACCAGGCCCAGACTCACCAGCAGCACCAACACCAGGAACGACGGCACGCTCAGCAGCAGCGCGCAGCCGATGGCATCGAGCCCCGCGCGGCGCAACCCCAACGTGTAGCTCCCCCACAGCAGGCTGGCCAGCAACAGCGTTGCCGCCCCGCCGACGAACGTACCCTGCGACGCGTGCGACTGCGACACCAGCAGCAGCATCACCCCGGCCAGGATGATGGCGATCGCCCGCGCCCGGGCCGCGCCGATTCGCTGACCATCCAGCGCATAGGCGACCAGCGCCACCGACAACGGCGTGGTACCCGCGATAAGCGCAGCGACGTGGGCGGCGGAGGTCGCCTTGCCGCCGGCAGACGCCATGAAGAAGAACGGCAGGCCGGCGCCAGCCAGAATCATCAGCGCACTGAGCGGCTTCACACGACGCAGCATCGACCAGCGTGATGGCAGGAACGGCAACAGCAACAGCGTCGGCAAGCCGAAACGGATCAGCGCCACATCAGCCGCCGCCAGGGGCGAAGCGCCAATGGCGCGAATCGACAAGGCAAAACCGGCCCAGATCAACACCGTCAGCACCATCGCCGCATACCCGATCAGCGGATTGGCCTGAAAGGCTGCTCGCCCAGCCGGATCACCCGCACCCATCCCCCATGTCAAACCGCGCATTCCCGTTCATCCTTGATTTTCGAATGAAGACAGAATGCCTCAGCATAAAAAGTAGTATCTTGCGATTTCCGCCAAGGTAAACGCCCACCTTGGCAGAATCTGCCATTCTAGGAAAATCGCATGGACAAGAAAGACAGACAGATCATTGCGGCCCTCCAGAAAGAAGGCCGCTTGACCAATCAGGAGTTGTCGGAACGGGTCAACCTGTCGCCCTCGCCCTGCCTGCGACGGCTGCGTTTGCTCGAAGAGGCAGGCGTGATCCGGGGCTACACGGCCATCGTGGACGAAGAGGCGTACGGCCTGCCCGTCACGGCATTCGTCCATATTCGTCTGCAGCAGCACTCTCGGGACGTGGTCACGACATTCGAGAGCCGCATCCGCGCCATCGACGCGATCCTCGACTGTTACGTGCTAACCGGTGAAGCGGATTACCTGCTGCGTGTGCTGGTGGAAAGCCTGCAGGATTACGAGCATTTCGTGCGCAGCCAACTGCATGCGATTCCGGGCATCGCGGCCATCGACACGAGCTTCGCTTATGGCGTGGTGAAGCGCTCGACGGTATTTCCGGCGTGGGATGAAAACCGAAGAAGCGCGGGGCGGCGAACCGACACCTGAGCCGCGGCGCTTGCCCAACCCCCACAACCCCGCATAAAATGAAGGGCTACGCGGGCGTCGTATAATGGTAATACCCTAGCTTCCCAAGCTAGAGCCGTGGGTTCGATTCCCATCGCCCGCTCCACTGAACAGTCTGAAGCCGCCCTCGGCGGCTTTTTTGTTGCCTGCCCGTCGCCCAATCGGCGGGATATGGCACCGGATCTTCATGCAGCCCACCGACCAGCCGGGCACCGGCCCCGCCGACACCACGCCGGAATCGCAAGACAGCCACGCCACCGAAGGCACCGAGATCGGCCACCCGCGCCGCATCCGCTCCTTCGTACGCCGCGCCGGCCGCACGTCGACTGGCCAGCAGCGCGCCATCGACGAACTCGGCCCGCGCTTCCAGCTTCCCTACGCCGCCGAGCCGCTCGACTGGGAAGCTGCCTTCGGGCGCACCGGTGCCAAGCGCATCTTCGAGATCGGCTTCGGCATGGGTGAGACCACCGCGCACATCGCGCAACTGCGTCCGGACGATGATTTCCTGGGCGTGGAAGTGCATGAGCCGGGCGTGGGTGCGCTGCTCAAGCTGATTGGTGAACGCGAGATCGGCAACATCCGCATCTGCTCCCACGATGCGGTGGAAGTGCTGGCGCACATGATTCCGGAAGGCACGCTGGACGGCATTCACGTGTTCTTTCCCGACCCGTGGCACAAGAAGCGCCACAACAAGCGGCGCCTGATCCAGGGCCCGTTCGTGGCGCGCCTGGCGGCACATCTGAAGCCGGGCGGCTATCTGCATTGCGCGACGGACTGGGAGGAATACGCCCACCAGATGCTGGAGGTGCTCTCTGCCGAGCCGCAACTCGAGAACACCGCCGACGGCTTCGCGCCGCGCCCCGACTATCGCCCCGTCACCAAGTTCGAAAAGCGCGGCCTGCGCCTCGGGCACGGCGTGTGGGATGTGGTCTTCCGCAAGCGCTGACCACGCCCCACGCGCACATCAGCGCCCGCCGAAATGCGTCTCGCCGAAGAGGTTCTTGGCGTGACGCGGGAAGGCGCGCCAGTATTGCGGCGGCGCCTTGACGGTGGCGCCCAGCTCAGCGGCCGCGGCCCACGCCCAATGCGGGTTGTAGAGGAAAGCGCGGCCGACAGCGACCAAGTCTGCACGCCCTTCCGCCACGATGGCCTCGGCCTCGTGCGCCTCGTTGATCAGGCCGACAGCGATGGTCGGGATGTCCGCTTCGTTGCGGATCTTCTCGGCAAACGGCACTTGGTAGCCGGTCGACAGCGGAATCTGCTGCAGCGGCGAGACGCCGCCTGACGACGCATCGATCCAGTCGCACCCACGCGCACGCAGCGCCTGCGCAAACACCACTGAATCTTCCGGCGTCCAGCCGCCCTCGACCCAATCGGTGGCCGACACACGCACGCCCACCGGAATGTTGTCCGGCACCACGGCACGCACGGCGTCGAAAATCTCCAGCGGATAACGCATGCGGTTCTCGCGCGAGCCGCCGTAGGCATCGGTGCGCTGGTTGGCAATCGGCGAGAGGAACTCGTGCAGCAGATAACCGTGCGCACAGTGCAGCTCGATGGCGGCCATACCCAGGCGTACGGCACGGCGCGCGGTGTCGACAAACTGGTCGCGCACGCGGGCAAGGTCGGCATCGGTCATCTCGCGCGGAGCACGTTCTTCCGGGCGCTGCGGCAATGCGGAGGGGCCCATCGTCTCCCAGCCACCCGCGTCGAGCGGCAACAGCGCGCCGCCCTCCCACGGACGCGCGCTCGAAGCCTTGCGGCCCGCATGCGCGATCTGCATGCCGATCGGCACCAGCGCGTTCCGGCGGATGGCAGCGAGCGTGCGTTCTAGCGCGGCTTCCGTCGCGTCGTCCCACAAACCCAGGCAACCATTCGTGATGCGGCCTTCCGGCGACACGGCCGTCGCCTCGATCATCAGCAGCCCCGCGCCCGAGAGCGACAGGCTGCCCAGATGCGTGTGATGCCACGCCGTGGCCTGGCCGTGGTCGGCCGAGTACTGGCACATCGGCGAGATGACGATGCGGTTCTCAAGCGTGAGACCGCGCAAGGAATAAGGCTGGAAGAGTGCACTCATGATCGGGAGATCCGGTTGTCAGCGGCTGACGGAAACAAGCCGCCAGTGTGTCCGAATCCGCCCGATCGTGCAGACGGCGCGAAAGCCCGCGCCGAGGAAGGGAATAGCGCTGGCTTAGGCCTGCCAGGCGATGAGATGCGTGTACGCCGTCACCAGCACGATGATGCCGAAGATGATCCGGTACCACGCGAAGCCGCGGAAATCGTGCGTAGCGATGAACTTCAGGAGCCAGCGCACGCAGAAGAACGCCGAGATGAACGCAGCCACAAAACCCACCGCGAAGATCGACAGGTCATCGGCCGACAGCAGCGCGCGCGACTTGTACAGCTCGTACACCGTCGCGCCAAAGATCACGGGAATCGCCAGGAAGAACGAGAACTCCGTCGCCACCTTGCGCGACAGGCCAAACAGCAAGCCGCCGATGATGGTCGAGCCCGAGCGCGACGTGCCCGGAATCAGCGCGAAGCACTGCGCAAAGCCCACCTTGATGGCGTCGGAAATGCGCAAATCATCCAGCGTTTCGATGCGCGGCGCGCCGGCCTTGGCGGCCTCGAGCAGCGCATTGGCGCGCGGGTCGTGCGTTTCGCCGCGATGGCGCTCGCGCCATTCGGCCCACAGGATCACGAAGCCACCAATGATGAACGCCGATGCCACCACGATCGGGTTGAACAGATGGGCCTTGATCGACTTGCCGAAGATCAGCGCCAGCGTGATGGCAGGAATCGTCGCGACGATCACGTTGATCGCAAAACGCTGCTGGCGCGGGTCGCTGGGCAAGCCCTTGATCACGTCGATGATCTTGTGACGGAACTCCCAGCACACCGCCAGGATCGCGCCGAACTGGATCACGATCTCAAAGATCTTGCCCTTCTCGTCATTGAAGTCGAGCAGTTGGCCGGCGAGGATCAGGTGGCCGGTACTGGAGATGGGAAGGAATTCGGTCAGGCCTTCGACGATGCCGAGAATCAGCGCTTTGATGGCGAGTGCGATGTCCATGCAGTGGGCAAAGAGGGAAAAGTGAAACGAAGCGCTGGGCGTGCTACCGGGCTCAGGGCCGCTTGGCCTGAACGTGTACGCCTTCGGGCAAAACCGTGATTGTACCGGGCTCGACGGCGATTCCCGCCACTTTCAGTTGCTCCGGTTTGAAGGTGTAGACCGCGTAGTCATTGAGCAACTGGCCAGCGATCAGTGAGCCGATCGCGCTGATCTGTGGGCCCACGCCGCCCGGCACGTTCTGCAGGTCGAAGCGATCGACGTTGGGCTGGTCCAGGCGGATCGAGCGGGTCGCCGCGTCGTAGTGCAGGCCGCTGGAAACGGCCAGTGGCCCCGTCAGCGGCTGGCGAAACAGGCCACTCTGCACCTGCGCATCCGCTTGGATGGCGATGCGGTTGCGTGCCGGGTCCAGCGTGATCTGGGGGTTGGTCAACGTCACGTCGAAGAAGCCCAGGAAGCGCCGCTGGAACGGAAACTTGCGCGCCAGCGCCTCTTGCATCTGGCCGCGTGAAAAGGTGTAGCCATCGCCTGTCCAGCCCGTCGGCATACACGCGACCAGCACGGCCGCCACGGCGACAGCAACAGCAGTTGCCCCAGCCCACCAGCGAACACGGTTCGTGCGGGATGCAGGTTTCGTCGAATCGTTCATCTTGGTCAATGCGCTGCGGTGGCGATTTCGAGCCGGGTCAGGAACTGCATGGCATGGAAGGCCGATGCGCCGCACATGTCCGGCTCCGGCTGCAGGCTGCCACAGACCGCTGGACGGTCCGGCCGGCCGAAGATGCGGCAGCGGTTGTCGTCATCCAGTTGCGCACAGCGCACGCCAGCCGGCTTGCCGTCAGGCATGCCGGGAATCGGGCTGGAGATGGAAGGCGCAATGCAGCACGCGCCGCAGTGAGGTCGGCAGTCCATGGCGGGGTGATGGACGAAATCGCGGTAGAAACCGCTATTGTGCACCAGCACATTCGAGGCCCAATCCGATTGACAACGGCGATTGACAGCACCGATGCCGCTTGACCCGCCCTTGCGGCATGCGTACATTAATGACCCGAAAGTAAGTTATCCGTGAGTCAGAGACGTTGACGTACCGACCCACACCCCCAATGCAGTGACCGACGTGACCGACCGAGATTCCGAGTCTTCCGCCAAACGCTGGACGCGCCGTAAAGAGGCCCGCCCACAAGAACTGGTCGCCGCCGCGCTGAACCTGTTCGTGGCGCGCGGCTACGCAGCCACGCGCCTCGAAGACGTGGCGGCTGCGGCGGGCGTGTCCAAGGGCACGGTCTATCTGTATTTCGCCAACAAAGAAGAACTCTTCAAGGCCGTGGTGCAGGAAAACCTGCTGCCCGCGCTGGCCGAGGGCGAAGCCCTGATCGACAGCTTTGACGGCACCAGCGAAGCGCTGCTGCACGAAATTCTGATGGGGTGGTGGGAGCTGATCGGCGAATCGCCGGCTTCGGGTCTGACCAAACTGCTGATGGCCGAATCGGGCAACTTTCCCGATCTGGCGCAGTACTACAACGAAGAAGTCATCGAGCGCTGCGATCGCCTGTTCGCCCGCATCCTGGCGCGCGGCGTCGCCCGGGGGGAGTTCCGCGATACCGACGTGGATCTCTCCACGCTGGCCCTCACCGCGCCCATGCTGTTCCTGATGATGTGGAAGCACTCGTTCGGCCCGTGCGCTTCCAAGGTGCTCGAACCCAAGGCCTTCATTACGCATGTCGTGGCGTTGATGCTGCATGGGCTGTTGCGCAATCCGGTGCCAGGCGCAGTGGTTCCCCCGCCACCTCCGCTCACCGAACAACCGTGGCGCGCACTGCCGGAGGGCAGCGGCAATACCGATGAGAGCGCCTCGTCATGACACCGTCTGCCGGAATGTCCTCCGGACTTGCTAAAATGCCGGGTTTGTCGTCAAACCCTCATTTGCATCACTCGCTCCGCGTGGAAGGCATGCCCATGGACATCGAAAAATCCCGGTTCAACATGATCGAGCAACAAATCCGTCCGTGGGACGTGCTCGATACCGACGTGCTCGACCTGCTGAGCGTCGTCAAGCGCGAACACTACGTGCCCGAGGCCTATCGCGCCCTGGCCTTCGTCGATATGGAAATCCCGCTGGCGGGCGGCCAGAACATGCTGGCCCCACGCGTGGAAGCCCGCGTGCTGCAAGAGCTGGCCGTGCGCAAGCACGAAGACGTGCTGGAAATCGGTGCGGGCTCGGGCTACATGGCCGCCCTGCTGGCGCACCGCGGCCGTCAGGTCACCACGCTGGACATCGTTCCCGAACTGGTCGCCTTCGCCCGCGACAACCTCGCGCGCAACGGCGTGACCAACGTCGACGTGGTGGAAGCCAGCGGCGCGCAAGGCTGGGGCGATGGCCTGTACGACGTGATCTGCGTATCGGGTTCGGTGCCTGCCGTGCCGGAAGCCCTGCTCAAGCAGCTCAAGGTGGGTGGCCGCCTGTCGATCTTCGTGGGCGGCGCACCGGTCATGGAAGCGCAACTCATCACGCGCCTATCCAACACCGAATACCAGACGCGCAACCTGTTCGAGACGTACGTAACGCCGCTGGTGGGCGTGTCCGCGCCCTCGCAGTTCCGTTTCTGAGCGTTTAACCCACCCCGCTCGGCTCACCCCAATCATCATGCAACAGCTCGCTCCCACCGCCCTCGCCCAATGGCTCGCCGACGCTTCGCGCGCGCAGCCCATCCTGCTCGACGTGCGGTGGGCGGAAGAACTGGAAATCTGTGCCCTGCCCGGGATCACGCATATCCCCATGGACCAGATTCCGGCGCGCGCCAGCGAGCTCAATGCTGACCAAGACATCGTCTGCATCTGCCACCACGGCGGGCGCAGCGCGCAGGTCGTGCAATTTCTGATCACGCGCGCGGGCTTTGATGCCGAGCGCGTGTACAACCTGCAAGGCGGCGTCCATGCCTGGGCCAACCAGGTGGACCCGCAGATGGCGACGTACTGATTGGGGAAGCTGCCGCCAGACGCCGTCGACTGAACACGGCGTCTGCGCTGCCTTCCGAACGTTTTCCTCGTCCGGGGGCTTTATGAGTGTTGCTCGCAGTAGCCGCATGCGGATGGCCGCGCGCGGTTCGCTGGTTGTTCTGTGCTGGTCGATACTGCCGATGTTCGCGTGGGCGCAATCCCAACCGAGCGTACCGGCCGCGACCGACCTTCTCTCCGCTTACCGCGCCGCGTTGGCCAACGACCCGCAATTCGCGTCGGCCCGCGCGCAATCGCTTGCCCAACGCGAAAAGCTCACGCAAGGCCGCGCCGGCCTGTTGCCGCAGATCGGCGGCGCATGGAGCTCCACGCGCATCATCTTCGATCAAACCGCGCCGGCTGAATTCAACAAGACGTTCTCGTCGACAGGCTGGACGCTATCGCTCTCGCAGCCGCTGTTCCGCTGGGACCGCTGGGAAACCTACAAGCAAGGCGAGATTGCCGCGCAGGCCGCCGAGGCCTCGCTCGCGCAAGCGCAGCTCGATCTCATCACGCGTACGGCGCAAGCGTACTTTGACGTGCTGAATGCGCAAGACACGCTGCAGCTCGCTACCGCACAGCGCGACGCGATCCAGCAGCAGTACGAACAGGCCCGCCGCAATTTCGACGTGGGCAACGCCAACATCACCGATGCGAACGACGCGCAGGCACGGCGCGATGCGATTGATGCCACTGTCATCGCGGCGCGCAGCGACTTCGAGGTCAAGCAATCGGCGCTCAGACAGATCATCGGCGAGCCCGTCGGCCGGCTGGCGGGCGTGCGCGCTGGCGCTCCCATTCCGCAACCTGAACCGGCCGCCGCAGAACCTTGGGTGGACCAAGCCCGCAGCAGCAACCTGCAAGTGGCACTGGCGCAATACAACCTGCAAAGCGCTGAGCGCGATGTGAAAAAGGCCAACGCTGGGCATCTGCCATCGGTGGACCTGGTGGCCCAGACGGGCCACACGAATGCCAGCGGCAACCAGTATCTGCCGTCGCTACCGGGCGGCGCGCGCTTTGATAGCTCGCAGATTGGCGTGCAAGTGTCGATTCCGATCTTTGCGGGCGGTGCGATCCAATCCCGCGTGCGCGAGAACATCGCGCTCGAAACCAAGGCCGCGAACGATCTTGAATTCGCCCGCCGCTCCGCCGAGCAAGGCGCGCGGCAAGCGTATATCGGCGTGATTGCGGGGCTGGCACAGGTGAAAGCGCTGGAAGCGGCCGAGTTGTCGGCGCGCACGGCGTACGACTCCAACCAACTCGCCTACGGCGTGGGTGTGCGCATCGGGACCGATGTGCTGAACGCGCAGGCCCAGTTGTTCCAGGCGCGGCGCGATCTGGCGCGCGCGCGGTACGACACCATCCTCAATGGCTTGCGGCTCAAGTCGGCGGCCGGCTCGCTGTCCGAGGCGGACGTGATTCAGGTGAACACGCTGCTGACGGCCAACGGCTCGAGCGATATCACGGCACTGCCGCCGCGCCCCAGCCGATCGGCCAAGCGCTGATCAGTGCGTCTGGCCGCGCGGCGGTAGCGGCCGCTCGGCAAACTGCAGCAACGCGCCGCTGGTGGTCTTCCAGATGATTTGGCGACCCTGCTTGCCGTCAGCCGAGGGTTGCATGCCGACCGTCGCCAGCGGCGATTTCAACGCCTCCAGGAACGCGGTTTCCAGCTCCATGCGCGGCGGATCGCATGCCATGCGCGTTGAGACAAGATTGCCGAAGCGCATGCCCGAGGCCAGCTTCTCGTACGGCCCGGTGAAGCGGTTGCAACCCGAGTAGCCCGACACCACACCATTGGCCGCATCCAGCCCCGCACTGAACTCGACCGAGATCGGCTGCGCGGCCGGGTCGGCGTTGTCCTCTTCCGTGGAGGGCAGTTCCTTGGGCGCGGCGCCGGGGTCTTGCCAGCGCACCAGCACAAAACGTGAGCGGCCCTCGCCCTGGGCCTGGGTCAGCGTGGCCTGGCCGGGGTTGGGGGCCGCGCTGGCGGGCGTCGGCTTGGTTTCGGCGGCCGATGCCGACGCGGAAGCGACCGGCGCAGATGCCGCGGCGGATGGTGCGGCCGGCTTGGAGGAGGCCGCCGGCGTCATGCAGCCGGCCCCGATAATGGTGGCGGCCGTCAGCGAGGCGAGTGCCGCTGCCGTCAGCACCACGCGGCGGGGCGTCTGCAGCAGGCTCGGCTTAGGACGATTCGGTTGAGACATGAACGGGTCGTAGACAGTGACGGAGTGCAAACTGCGTGAAGAGCCGTTAGTCAGCGCAGCTCGCCATGAGTTCGCACTTTTCGTGCCGGCGCCAGCGACTGCGTTACAGCGTTGGCAACACCAGTGACGCCACGGCCTCCACAGTGCGCGCCGTTGCGCCGCCATGCGTGGCGGCAAACGCCAGCGCCGCGCGCGAGGCGGTTTCGCGCGCATCGGCATCCGAGAGCCACGTGTCGATCACGCGCATCACCGTGCTTGCGTCTTCAACCTGTACGCACGCGCCCGCAGCCACGGCATCGCGCGTGGCCTGCGCAAAATTGAACGTGTGCGGGCCAATGACCACCGGCGTGCCGACCGCGCATGCCTCAATCAGGTTCTGTCCGCCCAGCGGCAGCAGGCTGCCGCCGATGAATGCCGCTTCAGCAGCGGCGTAATACAGCACCATTTCGCCCATCGAATCACCGAGCAGGACGTCGGCATCGCGCAAAGCGGCATCGTTGGACATGCCGGCGCCCGACACCGTCATCGCACTGCGGCGGGCGACACGCAGGCCCGCGCGCTCGGCCAGTTGCGCCACCTCATCAAAGCGCTGCGGATGACGGGGCACGAGAATCAGCAGCGGGTGCCGACGTCCGGCATGCTGCGCGCGATGCGCTTGCCACGCATCCAGCAACAACGCCTCCTCGCCTTCGCGCGTGCTGGCAGCGACCCAAGCGGCGCGTCCACCAAGCGCCTCCCGGAGCACGCGCCCCGCCATGATCTGATCCACATGCGGGGTGATGTCGAACTTCAGGTTGCCGGTCACGCGCACGCGCGGCACGCCAAGTGAGCGATAGCGGTCCGCATCGTCCGGTGTTTGCGCCAGTACGGCGGCAAGCTGGGCGTATGTCTCGCGCGCAGCGTCACCGAGCCGGGCCGTACGCCGATGGCTGCGCGCAGAAAGGCGCCCGTTGACCAACACCATCGGCACACCGGCCGCATAGGCGCGCTCGATGAGAACGGGCCAGATTTCGGTCTCCATCAGCAGCCCCAGGCGCGGCTGGAAATGACGCAGGAATCGGTCGACCGCACCAGTCAGGTCATACGGCAGATAGGCCTGGATAACGCGGCCGTTGCGCTGCGCGGCAAACTCCGCCCCGGTGCGGCGGCCCGTCGGCGTCATGTGCGTGAGTAACACGGCGTGGTGCGGAAAGCGCGCGAGTAACGCGTCGATCAGCGGCTGCGCAGCACGGGTCTCACCTACCGACACGGCGTGCACCCAAAGCAGGGGGCGATCAGGATTGACGCGCGGTCGATAAAAACCGAGCCGCTCACCGACATGCTGGCGATACCCTGGCTCCTTGCGACCGCGCCACCACAGACGTAGCAGCGCGAACGGCAACGCGATGCGCCACAACCATCGGTACAGAATGCGCAGCATCACAGCACACCCAGCGCACGCAGCGCATCGAGCGCCTGGGCGCTGGTGGGATGGGCCTCGGCGCTGCCGAGGTCGTGCACGTTAGGCGTCCAGTAGCCGCCCGTGCGCCATGACGTGGTGAAGTTGTAGAGCGCTACCGTCGGCTTGCACAGCGCAGCGGCAATGTGCACCAGGCCCGTGTCCACCCCCACCACCGCCGTCGCCTGATCGAGGAACGCCGTCACATCCGGCAGCGACATGCGCGGCGGAATCACCACGCGCCCCACCGTGCCCGGCACCGCAGCAACGATGGCCTCGCGGATGCTTTCGCTCGTGCGCCGCTCGGCCTCGCTACCCCATGGCAGGGCGATGGCGTAGTCGCGCGCCAGCAGCTCGCGCGCAACATCCACCCACGCGGCTTGCGGCCAGCCCTTGTCAGCGCGCGAGGTTGCGTGCACCAGCGCCACATACGGACGCGGCAGCGGGAACAGCAGTTCCGCCGACGGCTGCAGGCCAAAATCGATGGTATCGGGCAGCGTGTAGCCGAGCGCCTCCGCCACCATGCGGCGAGACCGCTCCACCACATGCACACGCGGCTCCATCATGATTTTGCGCTGGTAGAACAACTTGGCGAGCGGCTCGTAACCCGCGCCATCGGTGCGGTTACCCAGCCCTGCGACAAAGCCGTTTGGCGTCAGCTTGGCCTGCGCGGCAATCAGCGCGGTCTTGATGAGACCCTGCGTATCGAGCACCGCATCGTACGCATGGGCGCGCAACGCACGACGGAACGCCGTCATCTCACCCCATGTCTTGCCAGAACCCAGCGACTTGCGCCAGCGCCGCAGCGCAAACGGAATCACGCCCTGCACGCCGCGCACAATGCGCACGATGCCGGCGAAGCCTTCTTCGACCACCCAGTCGATCTCGGCGCCCGGATATGCACGCAGAATGTCCGCCACGACGGGCGTGCAGTGCACCACATCGCCAAGCGACGACACCTTGACGATCAGCACACGCATGCCGTCATCCTTTCCCCCAACTTCATGAACGCGGACAGGTCGATCAGAACGGCAGCGTCGCGTCCGGCTTTTCAGCCAGGATCGCGTGACGGAACTGCGCCTGGATGCGTGCCATGGCCGCATCGTTATCGGCCTCGAAACGCATCACCACCACCGGCGTGGTGTTGGACGGGCGCGCAAGCCCAAAGCCGTCTTCGTATTCCACGCGCACACCGTCGATGCGGATGACTTCCTTGGCGCCCTCAAACGTGGCGTTGGCCTTGATCTTGTCGAGCAGCGCAAACGGCTCGCCTTCGGCGCACTTGAGTTGCAACTCGGGCGTGCAATGCGAATTCGGCAACGCGTTGAGCGCAGCGCTTGGGTCGGCCAAGCGCGAGACGATCTCCAGCAGGCGCGCCCCCGTGTACAAACCATCGTCAAAGCCGTACCAGCGGTCCTTGAAGAAGATGTGGCCGCTCATCTCGCCGGCCAGCGGGGCACCGGTTTCCTTCAGCTTGGCCTTCACCAGCGAATGGCCGGTCTTCCACATCGTCGCGCGGCCACCATGCTCGCGAATAAACGGTGCCAGTTTGCCCGTGCACTTCACGTCAAAGATGATCTCGCCGCCGGGGTTGCGCGACAGCACCTCCTGCGCGAACAGCATCAGCTGGCGGTCGGGGAAGATCACCTGCCCGTCCTTGGTCACCACGCCCAGGCGGTCGCCGTCGCCATCAAAAGCGAGGCCGAGTTCGCAGTCGGTCGTCTGCAGCGTGCGGACGAGGTCTTGCAGGTTTTCAACGTGGGCCGGATCCGGATGGTGGTTCGGGAAGTGGCCGTCCACCTCACAGAACAGCTCCGTCACCTCGCAGCCCATCGCGCGGAACAGCTCGGGCGCAAACGCACCTGCCACGCCATTGCCGCAATCCACGGCAATCTTCATCGGGCGGGCCAGCTTGACGTCGGAAACGATGCGGTCGATGTACTGCTGGCGGATATCCACCTGGACGTACTCACCGGCACCTTCGGTGAAGTCGCCTTGCTCGATGCGCGTGCGCAGCGCCTGAATTTGGTCGCCGTAGATCGCCTGGCCGGCCAGGACCATCTTGAAACCGTTGTAGTCCGGCGGGTTGTGGCTGCCGGTGACCATCACGCCCGACGTGGCGCGACGGCCAGCCAGTTCGATATTCGTGCCGAAGTAGACCATCGGCGTGGCGACGAGGCCGAGGTCGATCACGTCGACGCCGCTCGCGCGCAGGCCGTCTGCCAGGGCTGCCAACAACTCGGGGCCCGACAGGCGGCCATCGCGGCCGATGACGACGGCGGATTCGCCTTTAGCGCGTGCGGCTGAGCCGAAGGCACGGCCGATCAGGCGAGCGATGTCGGCATCGACGGTTTTTCCGACGATGCCGCGGATGTCGTAGGCTTTGAAGATGGTGGGGTCGATGCTGCGCATGGGAGTGCCCAAAGAAGTAGTCAACTTTGCAGATTGTAAACGCTGAACCAAGTCGCCCCAGCGGCACTCGTCCACGCACCCCCGGAAGCGCCTTCGTCACGCGCCGCAACGATATAATGTGCGGTTGATCGGAACCAGCATGGGTCACGCCGATCTCCCGGGACAACGCTACGGCCTGATGAAAAAAATTCTCCTTGTATTCGGAACGCGGCCGGAAGCCATCAAGATGGCACCGGTCTATCAAGCACTGCGTTCCGAACAGCGCTTTGACGTGCGCGTCTGTGTGACGGCGCAGCATCGCCACATGCTCGACCAAGTACTAGAAGTGTTCGACATGAGGCCAGAGTACGATCTGAACCTGATGCAGCCGAACCAGAGTCTGACCGATCTCACATGCAATGTGTTGCAGGGCATGCGAACGGTGTTGGCTGAATTCCGGCCGGACGTCGTACTGGTGCATGGTGATACCACTACTACTATGGCAGCGTCGCTAGCGGCATTTTATGAGCGGATCGCCGTCGCACACGTGGAAGCGGGCCTACGGACCCGCAATCGCTATTCTCCTTGGCCAGAAGAGAAAAACCGGCATATTACTGGCACCCTCGCCACCTGGCATTTCGCGCCAACCGAACAGAGCCGCAACAACCTTCTCGCCGAGGGTATCTCGGCCTCTGAAATCTGGGTGACCGGCAACACTGTCATTGATGCGCTCTTGCAAATCAGCGGCAAGCTGAAAAACGATGGCGCGCTGCGCCAACGCATGGAAGCCCGCTTCGATTTTCTCAATACCGATCGCCGCTTACTCTTGGTAACGGGTCATCGCCGCGAGAACTTTGGCGACGGAATTCGCAATATCTGCCTGGCATTGCGCGACTTGTCGGAGCGAGACGATATCGAGATCGTGTATCCGGTACACCTGAACCCGAACATCCGCGGTCCCGTGGAGTCGCTACTGGCCAATCATTCGAATGTCCACCTGATTGAACCGGTCGGATACATCGAGTTCGTCTATCTTCTCAACCGCGCGCATGTCGTACTGACCGATAGCGGGGGCATCCAGGAGGAAGCGCCCTCGCTCAAAAAGCCGGTGCTGGTGATGCGCGATACCACCGAGCGTCCTGAAGCGATCGCGGCAGGCGTCGCTCGCTTGGTCGGTACCGAGCACACGCGCCTGTGCGCAGAAGTCCACCGGCTATATAACGACGCAGCGGCATATTCCGGCATGGCTCGTGCAGTCAACCCATACGGTGATGGGCTGGCTGGGCAGCGCATTGCTACGGTGCTCGCTAAAACCTTCCACTAAGTTGTTGATGCGCGCGCTGGCTCACTCCCCTCGCCCCATGCTTGCCCGTCTGATGGCCGGCACCTTCTGGAATCTGTGGGCCAACGCCGTCTACAGGGGCGTCGCCCTAACCTTGTCGGTCTATCTAGCGCACGTGCTGACCGCTACGCAGTATGCCGATTTCAACATCCTGCAAAACGCGCTGACCACGCTGTTCACAATAGCGTCCATGGGGCTGGGGCTGACTGCCACACGGTATACCGCAGAGTTGGCTAACACAGATAAACAACGTTGCGGCGAAGTCGTCTCTGGCATTTTGCTGGGTAGCGCTGCCTGCAGTGCTGTGCTGGCGCTGCTGCTGCTTGCTTTTTGTGTTCCGATTGCCGGTTTCTTGCTGAAGAACGAAGCCGGGTATGGGCAGATCATCGCACTGAGTGGGTTACTGATCACCACGGTGCTGATCAGCGTGCAGGCCGGCGTGTTTGCCGGATTGCAAGCGTTTCGCGCCTCCGCCCTCGTGCAGACAGCGTCGGGAGCACTAAGCCTCCTCGCGCAACTGGCGGCCGCGAGCAGAGGTTCGTTTTCCGCGTTTCTTGCCGCTTGGCTCGCTGGCAACGCGTTGATTGCCGTTGTCAACCACATGGCTCTGGGGCGATTGCTCGCCACACGTGGCATACGTCTGCACTGGAGCGGAGCATGGCCGGCGCTGCGCGGCATTGCGGGCTTTTTCGTGCCAGCATCGGCAGCTACCCTGGTCGTATTTCCCGCCCATACCATCGCACTGCTTACCCTCGATTCAGTCGGGCGCGACGCCATTCAGGTCAGTTGGTTCCAGACTGGATTGCTGTGGGTGCAACTGATCGCGTTCGTGCCGACGGCGTTGGCGGGCACGCTGCTGCCCATGCTGACAACACTTATGCATTCGGAAGGTGGCCGGGCGATGGCCATCTGGGCACGACGGGCCGCTGCACCAGTGTTCTGTAGCATCGCGCTACTCTGCGTAGCATTCGCCGTTCTAGCACCCTGGATCGCATTGCTCTACGGCCCAAAGTTCGAAAGCTCCGCAGACGTCTTCCGCATTGCAGCACTCACAGGGTTTTTCTTCTCGATCAACGGCCTGCTGGGAAATTTTCTTGCCACGCACAACGCCATGCGCGCCGCAGCCGCGTGTAATGCGGTCTGGTCGCTGACGTATATTGGACTAGCCACGGTTGTGGGGAGATTCCACGGCGCAAACGGCATGCTGCTCAGTTGCCTAGCGGCCTACCTCATCCACTTTCTTATGCTTGCCTTGGTCACACGCAAGCTCGTTCAGAGCTCGCAAACATGATTCCGAAAATCATCCACTACTGTTGGTTTGGCGGTGCGCCCAAGAGCGCGCTGATCGAGAAGTGCATGGCATCGTGGCGCCTCTACCTGCCCGACTATGAGATCGTGGAGTGGAACGAACAGCGTTTCGACGTCAACGCGAACCTCTACGTCAAGCAAGCCTATAGCGCTCGCAAATGGGCATTTGTTTCTGACTATGTGCGGCTATATGCGATTGCCAACCAGGGAGGCATTTACCTAGATACGGACGTCGAAGTGTTTCGCTCACTCGACCGCTTTCTTGAGCATGCAGCCTTTACCGGCTTTGAGAATTTCAAAGGCACGCTGTCCCCGATCACCGCAGTCATGGGGGCTCGCCGAAATCATCCATGGATTTGCGAACTGCTGGCCGAGTACGATCAAGCTGCGTTCCTATCGAGCACGGATGGGTCGGCTTCGCTCTATACCAATACACGCCGCATCACGACCAATCTAGTCGAACGGTATGGCGTGCGCATTGATGATACGGAGCAAGTAGTAGGCGACGACCTCCATATTTATCCGAGCCACACGTTCTGCAACTACGGCCCCGAGTCGTACAGCATGCACCATTTCAATGGCACCTGGATTCCCTGGCAGTACAAGTTGCGGACCTGGCTAAAAGACCGGGCGCTGGCCCCCTTGAGGCGCTTCAAATCGTGACCTCCCCGTCCGGCTACCGCCCCCGGGTCGCCTACATCATCACCGAAAGCGAGATCGGCGGGGCTCAAACACATGTGCGCGACCTGTATGTTGGGCTGCGCGACCGCGTCGACGGCACGTTGGTGGCCGGGGGGAACGGACCATTGTTTGCTCAAATGGCAGCACTCGGCGCACAGACCGTCCATATCAACGCCCTGGACAATTCGCTCTCCCCACTCCACTTGTTGCGTACCGTCCGACACGTGGCGGCCGCCTTGCGCAAGAATCCACCTGATCTCATCCACGCGCACAGTGCCAAAGGTGGCGCAGTAGGTCGCATGGTGGGGGCGTACTTGCGGATACCCGTCGTCTACACCGTGCACGGTTTCGGCTTCAAGGTTGCGGCCCCCTGGCGCCAGCGCTGGGCTGCCAGGCTGGCGGAATGCGCGCTGGCCCCACTAACGGCGCATATGATTTGCGTCTCGGATGCGGAGGCACAGATGGCATCTGCACTACCGGTCCGACGCTCACGAGTCCATGTCATCCACAACGGCGTTGCCGACACGGAGCAGCGCAGCCAGCCGGCTTCCTCGGTGACGCAGATCGTCATGACAGCCAGACTCGCGGCCCCTAAGCGGCCCGACGTACTGATTCGTGCAGCCGCCGACGGCATCATCCCTACAGGCGCAAGCGTAGTCCTCGTCGGCGACGGCCCTCAGCGTGCCGCGCTCGAACATCAGGCCTCCGCTGTGGCTTCAACAATCCGGTTCGCAGGCAATGTCGACAATGTGCCTGACGTGCTCGCGGCAGCGCAGCTGTTTGTCTTATTTTCGGACCATGAGGGCCTGCCAATTTCCATCCTGGAGGCGATGCGCGCGGGCTTACCGATTCTCGCCAGCGACTTGCCGGGCATCCGAGAACAACTCGTGCATGGCGAGTCCGGCTGGCTGATCGATCATCGTGACACAATCGCGGTCGGTGATGCACTGCGTATGCTGACCACCGATGCCGCGCGCAGGCAGACGCTCGGTGCCCATGCACGTCAACGATACGAGGCGCTGTTTGAGATCACCACCATGGTCGAGCGAACTTACTCAGTATACGAACGGGCCTTGCAAGACTCGCCCTCGCGACAACACGGCTCACGATAAATTCATCGCCCGCCATGAACGACCTCTCACGCATCTTCCACGCATCCGGATCCGAAACGGTCCGGCGACGCAGCCGGATGTTTGGCTGGGCCATCGCCGGCCACCTGGTGATCGCCACCAATCTAGCTGCCTCGATACTTGCACAACACATAGGATGGGTCACGCCGCTGTTCGCCCAGACAGTGCTATGGACCATCGCACCCTACTGGCTGTCGTTCATGCTGCTGGACAATACGCTGCATATTCCGCCCATCGAAGGCAACAGCATCGTGGTGATCGTCACGCTGGTTCCATTCGTGTTCCTGCTGGTCTTCTTTGCGATGTTCCACTTGGACTACTCGCGTGGCGCGGTCCTGCTGGGGTACATCACTACGTTGCTATGGGTACAGAAGGGGTACCGTCGCTACGTTGAACAGTATGTTCCCGTCTACGGCTATACCAGCCTGGCTGACTTCGCCCAACTGCAGAAATTGCTTCAAGTTGCCGGCGCACGCGCCACGCAGTCAGTCTGCACGTTCCGCCAGCTCGAGTCTCTGGATGGCGCGGTCGGTTGCGACGGCCTGCTGGTCGACCGGTTCTCCGCCTCCGATCCAGAACGCACCCGTACGCTTGCCAAGCTCAAGCTCAGCCATGTCCGCATCTATTCGATCGAGAAACTGGCAGAGCTGCTGACAGGGCGTGTCGGCCTATCCCACATCGACGATAACTTTCTCGATGATTATGCCGATCACTACTTTTACAGCCTGATCAAACGCGTGATCGATGTGGCGTCGGTGCTGGTGCTTGCGCCTGTTGCCCTGCCCCTGTCATTTCTGGTCGCGCTGGCAATCCGGCTGGAATCGCCGGGGGCCGCGATCTTCCGACAGGTTCGGGCTGGCCAAGACGGCAAGCCATTCACGATGTACAAATTTCGCAGCATGACGACGGACGACAATGCCCCCGCACAGTTCGCCGCGCATTCAGACCCGCGCGTCACCCGGGTGGGCCGACTGATCCGCAAATACCGCCTTGATGAACTACCCCAACTATGGAACGTGTTGAAGGGCGACATGAGCATGATCGGGCCTCGGCCGGAGCAGGTGCCAATGGTTAAGCGGTTCTCGGATACGATTCCCTTCTACCCATACCGTCATCTGGTGCGCCCTGGCTTATCAGGCTGGGCACAGGTCCAGCAAGGCTACGTCAGCAACGAAGAGGAAACAGTGACAAAGCTGAGTTATGACCTCTACTACGTGAAGCACTGCTCCCTCGCGCTTGATCTGCTGATTGGCGCGAAGACTATCCAGACGATCCTGACAGGGTTCGGTGCGCGCTAATGCAATCCGCTCAGACCGAAACCCCTCCGCTTATCTCAGTTCTGCTGTGCGCGCACAATGCGGAAGCGCATATTGGCGAAGCCATTGACAGCATTCTGGCGCAATCGCATGCAAACCTGGAGTGCATCATCGTGGAGAACGGTTCGACCGACCGGACCTGGGAAATCATCCACGGTTATCGGGACGCCCGTGTGCGCGCTTTCCAGACCAACGTCGCGCAGTTGCCATTTAATCTCAACTACGCATTGATGCAGGCGCGCGGCGAGTTCATCGCACGCATGGATGCCGACGACATTGCGTACCCACAGCGCCTGCACAAACAGCTGAGGTTCCTGCTCGCCCATCCCGGTGTTGCGGTGGTGGGCAGTTGGTTCGAGCGCTTTGGTGCGGAATCAGGCATCAGCGCCCTGCCTGTCGACGATGTTGCGATCCGCCGATCGCTGCCATTCCGTTCAGCGCTATGTCACCCAAGCATCATGATGCGGCGCGAGGTACTGCTGCGCGCACGCGGCTACGAAGGCATCAGGCAATGCGAGGATTTCGACCTATGGTTGCGGCTGATGCGCGATCGGTCGGTCAAGTTCGCAAACTTGGCTGAGCCGCTGTTGCGTTATCGGGTGCACCCCGGCCAAGCAAAGGGGCGGCGGGAAGGGTACTACGGCGCCGCCGGGATCCTCTTAAAGGAGGCGCTGATACAACGCTCGCCGAGATTGTGGCTGGCGACGGGGGTGGCGGTAATCAAAGGCATGCTTCGGGGTCACTGAACTTGACCAGCCGCTGCGCCGTCGACTTCAAGTGTGGTGACTACCACCTTGCTGGGGGTGAGAGACTATCTGGCTCGGTAGTCGACACAGAACGCAACGTCGGCCGACTCATCGGCGCGTACTCACAAACCCAACGGCGCAGGTCTCGGCGTACCTCATCGTCAGAGGGAATGCGCTGCTGCATCAGCCAAGCCAGAACATCGTCCACGAGGTGATCCGGCACTTCCCTCGCGCGTGCAATGCGCAATTTGGGGTGCGGTGTAGCCCGCGTGGTCTCTTCGTCCGCCAGCAACTCCTCATACAGCTTTTCGCCGGGGCGCAAACCGGTGAACACGACCTTAATCTGTTCGTCATCGAAGCCGTACAAGCGAATCAGGTCTCTGGCCAGATCCGCGATCTTCACCGGCTGCCCCATATCGAGCAAGAAAATCTCTCCGCCCTCGCCCATGCTAGATGCCTGCAGGACCAACTGCGCCGCTTCAGGGATGGTCATGAAGAAGCGAATGATCTCGGGGTGAGTCACTGTGATCGGTCCGCCGCGAGCAATTTGCTCCTGAAACTTCGGGATGACGCTACCCGCGCTGCCTAGAACGTTGCCAAAGCGCACGATCTCCAAACGGGTTTGTCGAGTACCTTGCTGCAGCGCCTGGCACATCATTTCAGCCAAGCGCTTTGAGGCACCCATCACGTTGGTAGGGTTGACCGCCTTGTCGGTTGAGATGAGTACGAAGCGGCGCACACCGTGGCGGATGGCGGAATAAGCGACTCGGTATGTACCCAACGTGTTATTACGTACCGCCTGCCACGCGTTCAACTCCTCCATCAAGGGCACGTGCTTGTACGCAGCCGCGTGATAAACAATGTACGGCGCGTACCGCTGCATTAGCTTGTCGAGCAGCAGCGAGTCCTTGACATCACCGACTATCGGGACGACTTCCACGCCAGGAAAATGCTCATGCAACTCCTCCACCAGCCGATAGATGGCGTACTCCGACACATCGTAAGCGATCAACTGGACCGGGCCAAAGCGCAGAATCTGCCTACATAACTCCGAGCCAATGGAGCCGCCGGCCCCAGTCACCATAACGACTTTTCCGCGCAACAACTCCTCGATGTGAGGCGTGTCGATGGAAACCTGTTCGCGTCCGAGCAAGTCTTCGAGATCAATCTGGCGGATACGAGACAGGAAGGGCTGCCCTTGATGCAGAGTTGTCAAGGCCGGCAAGACTAGGGCGCTGACATTGGCACGCACACATAATTTCGCGACACGCCGATGAACGTCCGCCGACGCCGATGGCATTGCGATAATCACATGCTTGATCTTTTGCTGAGTCGCAACGCTCTGCAGATCGACAATTCGACCCAGCACCTTATAACCATGAATCTCTCGTCCCTGCTTCGACTCATCATCATCGAGCAACCCCACAAGCCGCCATTGTGCGGATCGACTCAATTCCCGAGCCAAGCTCGCTCCCGCATATCCGGCGCCTAGCAGCAGGACCGGCTTACCCTGCGCAATCAGGCCACCATAGAGATAAAACTCCTTCGATGCTCGATAGATGGCCCGGCTACCCCCCATGACGAGAAACAGCAAGATTGGCATCAACGCGAAAACCGAGCGAGGTATAGCTGGCACCGGTTGAAGCATGGTGCCGAGAGAAATGACCAAGATAGCGCCAGAAACTACTGCTTTAGCGATGCGCAGCAAATCCGGCAGGCTAGCGAACACCCACATGCCTCGGTACAGCCCAAACAGGCGGAACATCAGGGCGTGGATGGGCAGTACCCACATTATTGCAGCCAGCGCTCCGCTCCAGTAGTCGCTGGGTGGTGTTCCATTGAAGCGGATATAAAAGCTGACCAGCCAAGCACCAGCAACGGCGCTGAGGTCGAAAACAAAGGCCGCGAAGGACAGCCAGCGTACGCGCGGCAAACCGCTTTTAAACAATTGCATTAGATTGGTAGACAGCTCAGTTCGGCGAAGCCGCTAGAAATATGCGCCATCGTACATCGACGGCATGCCCCAGGAGACATAGGACGACGCCCCACCCAGCAACCAGCATGCACAGTTGCCAGCCAGAGAGGGCCAAGGATACTTGAGCGAGCAGCAAGCTAGCCAACATCAACGCATACCATTGCATGACAACCGGCCGATGCGCCCCGACCATGCGAATCATACGTTGGTAGTAATGTGTACGATGCGCCTCCCAAACACGCTCGCGCCGCAGTAGGCGCTTTACGAGTGTAACTGTGGCATCACCGATAAACGGCGAAAACGCGAGAAGCGGCAGCGCAGGAGACCAAGCACCTGCCATCCATCCCCAGTAGCCGAGCGCCCCGGCCAAAAAACCAAGCGGTACGGAGCCCACATCACCCAGAAACATCTTCGCGGGCGGGAAGTTGAAAAACAGAAATCCCGCAGCTGAACCGGCGATGATCGCTGCCATGACCGCGATCTCCATATGCGTCGGCATAGCGGCTAACGCATAGGCTGAGAAGCCGATCAAAGCCATCCCGCCGGCCAAGCCGTCTGCGCCGTCCATGAAGTTGTACAAGTTCAACATCCAACCCAGAAACAGGAGTAGCAAAGGCGCTAGCCACCACGCCGGGGGGGGTAGGAGGATGACCAGCGTAGCTGCTGTGGCGATGTGGCACGCAAAACGGTAGCGCGCTGACAGACCCCAACGATCATCCACGAGCGACAGTGCGCCCAGCAGCGCCGAGAGCAACGCCAGTGGCCAAAGTGCAGGGGCAGCAAACACAGTTAGCACGACGCACGTGAGAGTGATTCCGACCCCCCCCACCCGTGGAGTTGGTCGACTATGAAGTGAACGGTCATTCGGCACATCAATCGCCAGACGCCAGGCGAGCCCGGTGCGCAGCAATACCGCCAAAGCAAAGGCACAGCACAGTCCGGCAAACAGCGCCCAACTGATGACACGGACCGCCAAATCCGCTGTTAGTAAATCGAAGTGCATAGAGGGATCAGTGGAGTGAGTCCCGATACCAGTCCGCAGTGCGCTGCAAGCCTTCCTCGATCGCGTATGGCGGCGTCCAGCCCAGCACCTCATGTATGCGTCGGCTATCCACCCGCAGCTCACCAATCAGGCGCTCGACTTGCGCGGTTCGCCCCGTCAGGCGCCCGGCAAACCGGATCCAACTTGTTGGCACGGGGAACAGCCGCTCGGGCGCATGCAGACTGCGAGCCAGCGCGCGAATCAACTCCGCAACGGATAAGTCGCAACCATCGGTGACGTGAAAAATCTGGCCGGCTGCTCGAGGATCCAGTGCGCAATGTACGAGCGCGTCAGCCAGGTTCTCAACGAAAACGAGGCTCCTCTTCGCTTCCACCGCTGCAAGCGGCAATGGAATCCCGCGCGCCACGGCACGCATGAGTTGCAGGAAATTTGCTCGCACTCCAGGTCCATAAACCAGGGGGGGGCGCACTATCACGATTTCCAGCCCAGAGGTACGCCCAAATTCCTGCAGAGCCTGTTCGGCTTCCAGCTTCGAAACACCATATGGATCGAGGGGTACAGGTACATCTGCCTCCCCCAGAGGACGCCCGTGACTGCTTTCGCCAACCGCCTTGACGCTACTCACGAAAACGAAACGGCGCGCTCCGGCATCGCACGCTGCACGCGCAACGCGCAACGCTCCTGCCACGTTCGCCGCACGATAGGCCGCAAGGGGATCGATGGCCGGATCGTTAAGAACATGCACCCGCGCCGCAAGGTGCACAACGATATCGCAGCGTAGTGCCTGCGGCCAGTGTTCAGCTACGCTGGCAAAGTCATTTGTGCCAACAACCCATTCTTGGTCAACCCCGGCCGCCGTCCCCGGGCTGCGAACCAAGCCAGTCGTAGTCACTCCCCGCTCATGCAACGCCTTGGAGGTGACTTTACCAACCATCCCGCTGGCTCCCGTCAGCAATACATGACTACTCATCCACGAATGGTCCAAAACGAAAATCTAGTAACCGGCCGGCTAGAGTCCAAGCAATCAAACGCCCCTCCCGCAGCCATATGAAGCGCCGTAAAGCGCGTTATTCTGCACCACGGTGCATGGTGAACCCCATATTCTATGCTCACTCAAGAACCCTGCGGCTTAGGTCGAAGGCACCGCATACGCTAGAATGTCGTCTCGAAACGCCATGTAGGCCGTAACAGTCTGTTGCATCGCTCGACGCGGTGCGCAACACACGTCAATCTCTTACGCATGCGAAATTCCTGCCCCCGTCTGACCTACACCTGAGGCGTAGTGGCCATACCGCCTTTCGGCGGGTCCTCACAGGAAGGACCGGGGCGCCTGTCGCTCGTGACCGCGTAGCCCGCCTGCCGAGAGACGTCAAGCCCACTCTCACTTCCCTGCTAGGTCGCTCGACGATACAGCGTGGCCGCTTGCGGCCGTTCTAACGTCGCATGCCCAAACACAGACCAGTTTCAACAGACGAAAGCCAAGATATGAAAGTGCTATTTGCCACTTATCCAATGGCATTTCACACTCCCGGTGGTGGAGAAATACAGCTACTAGCCTATCAAAAGCACCTGCCTGCGTACGGCATCGACGTTTCTCTTTTTGATCCCTGGGCTCCCCGCTTCATGGAGCATGACGTCGTCCATTTTTTCTCTTGCGTCGGAGGGTCCGTTCATTTTTGCAACTTCGTTAAGCAGCTAGGCCTACCTCTAGTTGTCTCTTCCAGTCTTTGGGTGACAGAGGAAACGGCCCATCTTTATCCAATTGACGAAATCCGCCATCAGCTATCACTGGCGGATCGCGTCATTGCGAATTCAGACATTGAATGCGAAACGCTGGCGAAAGTCCTCAGTTTGCCACGCGAAAAATTCGTCACCGTATATAACGGCGTGGAGAGCAGCTTCTACGATAAAGTCAGTGCCCACCTCTTTCGCGATAACTTCAAGATTCGCGGCCGCTTTGTTCTGAATGTCGGCAATATTGAGCCGCGAAAGAACCAACTTTCTCTTATCAGAGCAATGAAGAGCATGCCCGATCTGCAACTCGTGCTGATCGGACATCAACGGGATCCAGCTTACGCTCGAGAATGTCTTGCTGAGGGGGGCGACCAGGTTCTCTATCTGGGCGCCCTGGAGCACAAGTCCCCGCTGTTGCGTTCCGCATATGCTGCGGCGGAGGTATTTTGTCTGCCAAGTACGCTAGAAACACCCGGCCTCGCCGCGCTTGAGGCTTATGCAGCGGGCTGCCCGACTGCAATAACGAAAATTGGTTCGACCAAAGAATATTTTGGAGACCAAGTTGAATATCTCGACCCCTTCGACGATTGCGACATCGCTGCGGCAGTTCAACGCGCGCGCCAGCGCACGGCCGCCACACCGGATGATGGCCGCTCAGTCGCCATATTTACACAAGAGCTGAGTTGGCCGACCGTGCTTGAACGACTCCATACAACCTACCGCTCCCTGGTGTGACCACATGAAATTTCAGCTGCGCCCCCTACACAACGCAGAATCGACTGCCAGTGGCCCGTTTCAGTGGCTAGCGACGACCAACGATCCGCAATTCTGGATTCGCGGCTGGAAGAAGATGGTCGGCAGACATGTCAGCATTTCGTTTCAGATTCAAGCGGAAGAGCCGCTTGCGACATCCTGCGTGCTTTACTACGACGTAGGCCAAGGCATGAACGAAGCCACCACTATCCACCTAGCGATTGGAACTGATGGAAGCGTCAAGCAAGAGATCCAGCTTCCGTTCAACACCGTCGCACTTCGCCTTGACCCGATCGCACAGTCAGGCCGCTTCTCCATTCTAAATTTCAACATTACGCTCAGGGATCGAGTTGTTCCGTTCGTGTATCACCGGCCACGCCGCATGCACGGTGGCCAACTGGGGAGCACAGGAAGCGCACCCGATCGCATGACCGACAGTCGGAGGGATTACCAAAGGTGGCTGAAATCGCACGAGCCTGATCGATCTTTGTATCCAAAGCTCCGCGCAACCTCGCGCGATTGGAAAGAGCGTCCGCTAATCAGCATCCTCGTCCCAACCTACAACACACCGGCAGCGCTACTTCGCAAAGCCATCGAATCGGTACTGTCCCAAGTTTACGAGAACTGGGAGCTATGCATTGCCGACGACAACTCAACGGACGCGCATGTCCGGGAGATCATCAGCGACTACGCTGACCGAGATGGGCGGATCAAGACGATCTTCCGCACGTCGAACGGACACATCAGCGCTGCTACCAATAGCGCATTGGATCTGGCCACCGGCACCTTTGTCGGACTGCTCGACCATGACGACGAACTGCACCCGCTCGCGCTCTACTTCGTCGCGCGAGCCATAGTTGAAAACCCCGACATCGCCCTGGTCTACACCGACGAAGACAAGATCTCGGTCGACGGCGTTCGCTCGGACCCCTATTTCAAGCCTGATTTCAATTATGACCTTTTCCTTGGTCAAAACATGATCACGCACTTCGGCGTCTACGATGCTGCGGTCGTGAAGGCACTGGGCGGCCTCCGCACCGAGTTCAACGGGTCACAAGACTATGATCTCGCCCTTCGCGTACTCGATCATTCCGGTGTGCAGGCCATCCACCACATTCCGCGAGTGCTCTATCACTGGAGACTGCATCCGGCGAGTACCGCAGTGAACCATGAAGCGAAACCATACGCTCACATTGCGGCAATGCGCGCTATTCAGGAGCACCTGGAGCGCAAACGCATCGATGCTAGCGTTGAACCAGCGCCCAACGCCGCAGGGTACAACAAAGTGTGTTACACGCTCCCAGAGCCGCAACCCTCCGTTGAGATCATCATTCCGACCCGTGATGGCGCACACTTGGTAGAGCAATGCGTGCGCTCGATTCGTGAGAAAACGACGTACAAGAATTACCTCATCACAATTATCGATAACGGCTCGATCAAACCCGAAACGCATCAATTATTCGACGAACTCAAACAGGACGACGCCGTTCGAATTATTCGGGACGATGCACCGTTCAACTACTCGGCGATCAACAACCGTGTCGCACTGTCCAGTACCGCCGACTATGTTTGCTTGATGAACAATGACATCGAGGTCATTACGCCGAGTTGGTTGAGCGAAATGGTTTCGCTTGCCATACAACCGGGCGTGGGCTGCGTCGGCGCGAAGCTGCTCTACCCGAACGATACGCTGCAGCACGCCGGCGTGATCATTGGCATCGGAGGTGTCGCGGGACACTCGCACAAACACAGCACCCGTGTACAGCCTGGCTATTTTTCCCGGACGCTATTGCGCAGTTCAATGTGCGCCGTGACGGCGGCATGCCTGGTTATCCGGCAGTCCATCTATCAAGCGGTTGAGGGGCTGGACGAGAATCTCCGCGTTGCATTCAATGATGTCGACTTCTGCCTGCGCGTCCACGCACTCGGCTATCGAAACGTATGGACGCCCTACGCGGAGCTATACCATCATGAATCCGCCACGCGCGGCTATGAAGACAGCCCGGAAAAAATCGCGCGCTTCAACAGCGAAGTCGATTATGTACAAAAGCGTTGGGGTGACCTTCTTCGCAACGATCCCTACTATTCGCCCAACCTGACGCTCGAACACGAGGACTTTTCGTTCGCATGGCCGCCGCGCGTTCCAGATATCGCTCGGTGAGAAAATCGTGAACGTCACAACATGGCTTGAAAACGCCCGCCATCCGTCACCGGGCGCATTATTCGCGTTGCCGAGCGCCGTATACTTCCTGTTGAAGTTCCGCCCGGACCTCGCTACGTTCGCATGCAAAAGCCTTGCGGACCGCATAGCCCTTTATATGTGGTGGGAAGGTGTTGCGCGGCATGAATATCCCGATTTTGACTGGCAACTACGAGCAGAAGACTCGGCGTATCTAGCCAGCGTCGACGATACGACGCTTATCTCGTCACACCCGAAGAGTCTCGCCTACTGGTTGAAGAGCGCACGTCCGAGCATATTTGACCAACGGAATCTCACCGCACGCTTGCTGCTGCCGCTCGAAACTGGTGACGATAGTCAGGTCCAACTGCCGGCATTCCTGTCAGTGATTGTTGCAAGCCGACCTGACCTTCTTCGGGCGTTCGATCTGACTACGCTTGCGGGCCGCATGGGATGCATGACATGGTGGCAAGACCACGGGCAAAAAGAATACCCGCGTATCGAATGGTCGCCCTCAGTACTTCTAAATGCCCTGCTCCGCCCTGAGCAAGACGGTTCGCCGGAATTCATACCACTTCCCGCCTTTCTAAAGGTAATCTGGCGAGAGCGCGGCGACCTGCAACAATCATTCGACATAACAAACGCAGCCGACCGCCTCGGGCTGCTTGCGTGGTGGAACCGTGACGGTTACCAAGCATATCCCCGTATCCATTGGCGATACACAGTGCCGAACACGTTATTGTCGTCAGACGAACCAGTTTCCGAGGCCGGCCTACCTCTTCCGCGCCTACTCATAGTTGTCTGGCATGCTCGCCCTGATCTCCGGCGCGCGTTCGACCTCGGCTCCATTGCTAGCTGCCTGGCGTATCTCGATTGGTGGAACAGCACCGGGAGCGCCACCTATCACATTCGTACATGGTCGCACGATCAATTGCTCCCTAGCTTCGCGGCGCTTGGCCGGGCTCGATGGGCCGCGGCCAGCGGACTTCCCCGAGTTCTCGAGGCAGCATGGTCAAGTCTCCCTGCCTTACGGGCGGCCTTTGATGTCCGGACCGCCGAAGGCATTGATGGACTCGTCTCCTGGTGGAAAGACTATGGCCGCGTCGAATACCCAACGCTGGGGGCCATCTCGGTAACGAGTTCAACGGATATTGGCGCCACGTGCCGATACGTCACCAACATCGAGAGAACTTGGTGCCGGCGTCCGCCAGGGGTGAATATTGTTGGTTTTCCACAAGGCGTGCTTGGCTTGGGCGAAGACGCGCGCATGGCTGCTAGAGCGCTCGCCACAGTTAACATCGAGTGCGCGCTAGTGAACGCACCAATGGCTAGCCCACCCAAGATCGAGCACTCGATGGATCATCTCCTCAGCGAGGATCTACGGTACGGCATCAGTATCTTTTGTCTTCCTCCACCCGAGATGCTGCGGCTATCAATGGAGGGAGGGCGCAGGCTGATCGAATGCGACACATACAGAATCGGGGCGTGGCCGTGGGAACTACCTCATTGGCCAACGTCCTTCGGTAAGATTCATCGGATGGTCGACGAAATCTGGGCCCAGAGCAGGTTTGTACAGAGCGTCTATGCACGCCTTGGCGACACGCCGGTTCATCATATGCCGATGGCGGTCGAGATACCGACTCCGATCGACCCGTCGCGCGAGCGCTTCGGCCTGCCTAAGGGCACGTTCCTGTTCTACCTGATGTTCGATGGCAATTCGTGGCTAACGCGGAAGAATCCAATTGCCGGCGTCCGGGCATTCAAGAAGGCATTTGACGCGAGCACTGGCGGCGTGGGCTTGGTCATCAAAGCAATGAATGTGCGCGATGATGATCCTTCCTGGCGTCAGCTGTGCGACATAGCAGCGTCGGATGACCGTATCCACATCGTCGCGGAACGCCTTGATCGCCAAGACTCAATTGACTTCATGGCGTCTTGCGACGCCTACGTCTCACTGCATCGCAGCGAAGGGTTCGGTCGCGTCATCGCCGAAGCCATGCTCCTCGGCCAACCTGTTGTCGTGACGAATTTCTCTGGAAACGTCGATTTCTGCGATAAGGAAACAGCACTGCTCGTTGACGGTGAGATCGTTCCGCTTCGGGCGGGTGAGTATCTGTTTGCTGAAGGGCAGTACTGGTGCGACCCTGACGTCACGTTCGCTGCTGAGCAGCTGCGGCGCCTTGCTGATGATAGGGCGCTGGGTATGCGAATCGCTCAGGCGGGTCAAGCTCGGATCATTCGCGACTATTCGATCGATGCCGTCGCACGAGCATACGACCAACGCCTGGACGCCATTCAAAAGACGGTAAGCGGATCATGAGACTGCTGATCTGTGCACCGGATATCTTCGAAGGCGACGCCGTCGGTAATCACTGCCTAGGACTGGCCGCCATGGCAGCCCACTCCGGATGGGACACGCGAACATATGCCCAACGCTTCGACGCTATGGCGTCGCACGTACGTCCGATCGAGTCGTTGTTTTCGGATGCAACCAGCAAAGATCTGTTGTTCGTTAGCTATTCGATCGTCGACCCGCTCCTCGATCGACTGCTTGCATTGCCCTGCAGGAAGATCTGTTATTTCCATGGGGTGACCGATCCCGCCTTGTTGCGCGAGTTCGAGCCGGTGACGGCCGACCTTTGCGAGCAAGCGCTATCACAATTGCCCCTGCTAGCGAAGTTCGATGTCGTCGCTGCCAACTCGACATATGTCGCACGCGGTCTCGCGCCACATGTCGACCCTTCGAAAGTCGCAGTCATTCCGCCCGTTTTTCCGAGCTTGTCGACCTTCGCCGACAATGGAATGGCTCGCGGCGCCCCGATTGGATTCAACATGTTGGTGCTTGGCCGCGTCGTGCCGCACAAGCGTGTGGAAGATGCGATCGAGGTACTCGCTCGCGTGGTCGGAGGGGGAATCGACGCAACGATGACAATCGTTGGCAGCATGCCAAATTATGAGTACAGCAAGTTCCTGCTCCAGCGCGCTCATGCGCTTGGCGTGCTGACACGCATCGATTTCACGGGAATGGTTGATGATACGGACCTGCTGTCCAGCTACGACCGCGCCGCGCTACTGCTATCGATGAGTCGCCATGAGGGATTCTGCATTCCCGCTCTCGAAGCGATGCATCACGGCATCCCTGCCGTGGTGCGAGCTGGCCATGCCGCCGCTGAAGTCGTGGGCGATGCTGGGCTAGTGGTCGGTGAAGCCGAAACGGTCGGCCACATTGCCGACCGGATCATCGCACTGCGCGCCAATACCCTACATTGGGAAGCGTTGACTCGCCGTGCACGTGAGCGTGCCGGCGTTTTACTTGGGCTGACGGATTCCCGACATTGGGCGGCAGTGTTCGATCAAGCCCTTCGCAGAAAGGGGATGCAATGAATGTTCTGCTAAATGGCTGCGCATGAAGTCAACAGGAAAGGAAATCGCACGATCTGCTGGTACCACAATGAAATCTCAGCTCAAAGTTCTCGTCACAACCTATCATTCCGCCTTTCTCGTCAAAGGCGGAGGCGAGTTCGAGATCGTCAGCCTCGTCGACAGCCTGAAGAAGCAGGGTTACATCGCCGACATCTACGGACCGTTCTCCCAGGCCATCGACAACTATGATGTCGCGCTTCACTTCTCCGTGCACGGCGGCGGCTTAGAACTGCTGCGTTCGATCTCAGCGGCAGGCAAGCCAATCGTGCTCTGGCCGAATCTCTGGGTCAACCCACAGCAGCCACCACCTGCCGATATGATCGCGGAGCACATCCAGCTCGCGAAATTCATCGTATTCAAGTCAGTCGCTGAGAAAGAGCACTTTTGCTCGTACTTCCCGACCCCTGAAGAGAAGATCCGGCTCGTTCCAGCCGGGGTTGATGAGATATTCGTCAAGCCAGCCCCACCGGGTCTGTTTCGCACGATGTACGACTTGGACCGATACGCAATCTGGTTCGGCGTGATCGAACCCAACAAGAACCAGCTGACCGCGGCCCGAGCGTTGCGCGATGCGGACACACCTCTTGTGTTTGTCGGCCGCTATCGCGACCGCGCCTATTACGATGCGTGCCGCAACGCTGCACCCAAGGGCTCCGTCTTCATCGACGCGCTGCCGTACCGCTCCGAGGTCATGCGTGCCGCGCTGCAGGAAGCGAGTTTCTACATAGAGGTGTCAAAAGAGCCTCCCGGGCTCTCAGCAATCGCCGCTGGCCTCTCGGGCTGCCGCCTTGTTCTAAGCGAATCGGCATGGGCGCGCGAACATTTCGATGGCCACGCGCAGTTCGTCGATCCGGATTCGGAAGCAGACATCCGCACCGGTGTAGCGGCCAGCCTCCGCGCCGCACCACCAATGAACGAACAGCGCGATCATCTGCGCAAGCACTGCCTGCCAGGAGCAATCTCGCCCTTGCTCGATGTGTTTGCGGAAGCGGCAGCCTCATTATGATGCTTTACCTGTTCCGGCATGGGAAGTCGCATGCCAACGCCAAAGGCCTTGTGACGGGCACGCCCACCGACTCGCTCACGGATGATGGCCTTGCGCAAGCCGTGGCGATGCATCAATGGCTGCAGCAGGCAGGATTGCATGCGCAACGCTTCTTCACCAGTAACTGGTTACGTGCACAGCAAACGGCTCAGTGCCTATTTCCAGACGCGACCTGGAAGATCGACGCACGCCTCGGCGAAACGGACGCAGGCTTGGTTGCCAATTGGTCGCTGGATACTTTCTTGGATGCCTATCCTGATTTCTATCGTGACAACGCCGCACCGTACCCCGACGGCGAATCTCATGAGGCGCTCAATCAACGTGTGATGGGATGGCTTGATGATCTGCTCAATGATGTCGGCCCCAATGAACGGGTCACCGTAGTCGCGCATTCGGGTCCGATTGCCTGCCTCGTCCAGCACGCGCTCGGTATCGGCATGGACCGGTTTCCCGCTCTGCTTCCCGCACATGCAAGCCTCACCGCGATCGAGTATGTGGATGGACCTTCTCGTCGCGCGACCATCAAGACGTTCTCGCTCACGCCAGTTGAAGCGGCCGGCTCAATGCTGAATCCAGCGAAGCGTTATCAATGATGAAAGTTCTCGCACTCCAACGAGTGTCTCATGTAGCAGCAGATGCGCTGTCACTGTCAGTCGAAGCACGCGTTACTGAAGCGCTGGACTACCTGACGGATCAAGGTCAACTGGTTTATGCGGCAATCGCAGAGAATCATGACCGAGTGCACAGCGCGCTCAACTGGGCCGACGTGCTCATCCTCAGCAAGCACAGTTCAGAAGCTGCGATCGCAATCGCGACACGCGCAAAGCAGCGCGGACTGCGCGTTGTCTATGACGTTGACGACTGGATCTTTTCGTTCCCCTCATACAGCAACGCAACCAAGGTCGGAAAGCAACTCGGGGCAATTCAGTCGCTTCTCGCACTGTCGGACGTGGTGACTGTGGCCAACGACAATATCTTCCAAGAAATCAAACGCTATTGCGAAAAGCCGGTGCTGGTGCCAAACGGCATGTATGTCGAAAAATACACGTCACTCTCAGTAAAGCACTCACAGCACGAGCTAGTTGCGCCACGGATCGTCTTTACGAACGCAGACCTGATCAAGGTGCACAACAGCAAGGAAGTGTTGCTGCGTGTGTTGCAGGACTTCTTTCATCTGCATCCCGAATACACACTCGATTTCTACGGCGATCCTTTCCCAGAGATTTTTTCGCTGCCGTTTTTGCACTATACGAGCCGTAAGCAATATCCCGACTATGTGCAGTCGCTCATCGCCGGCGACTATACGTTCTCCATCACACCACTCGGTGGCGCCGAAGATCCGGATAGCTTGTTCTTCAACAGTTGCAAGAATCCTTTCAAATATCTCAACTATGGGATGGCTCGGGTACCGGGAATCTATTCGCGTAGCCCGATCTATGAGCAATGTGTGCGTGATGGAGAGACCGGACTGTTAGTTGAGAACACCTACGAAGCATGGTTGTCGGCGATGGAAAAAATCGCGGGTGATACGGCGTTGCGGCAACGTATCCGCGAGCAGGCATTCGCCGATGTCGCTCAAAGCCATCACATCCGATCCAGCGCTCAAACGCTGATGTCGGTGCTCGTCGGAGCGTAGCCAATGGACGGAGGCGAGAAGGATATGCCAACGGCAAGATACGGCTTGTACGAGCCGCTGTATCGGACCGATCAGAAGTTGTCAGATGACGCCTTCCTGCCGTGGGAAATCAAGGACAACAGCGGCGCAAGCTGGCGCGAATTCAAGATCCTCGTAGACATGTACCGCCGCGGCGTGCATAGACGCCACGCAGCGACCGGATTGTTCTCGCCGAAATTCTCGCTGAAGGCGAAAATCACTGCGGACGAGTTCCTGCACTTCGCGGAGGCGTATCCGGGTTTTGACGTGTATTTTTTCAACCCTTTTCCGCAACTGCCTTACTGGTCATTCAACGCCTGGATGCAGGGCGAACATGTGCATCCAGGCTTGCGCCAAGCTGCACAGGAATTACTCAATGCAAGCCGAGTCGAATGGAATCTTGGCGCTGTGCCGCGCCAAAGCACCGGCGTACTAGCGTACTGCAATTTCTGGGTCGGCACGCCGCGATTCTGGGATGCCTATGTTGGCGCCGTACTAGTGCCAATTGCTGAATTTCTCGAAAGGAACCCGGAGCATCCGGCAGCCCGTGCGGTAATGACCGATACCACACACACGGATCCTGCCCCCTTCTTGCCTTTCATCGTCGAACGGCTCTTCAGCACCTTTCTGTCGTTTAACCCGTCATGCAAAACGGTGTCGTATCCGATCCCGCATGACGCCATTGACAGGTATTGCATTGATGACTTCGAACGACTGCTTGTCAGAAACATGAAACCGTTGGTGGACGAGGCCGATCGATCGGGACTCTTCGATCAACGCCTCGTCGAGCAAATGGATTTCATGTGCGCGCTCTGGACTCAGCATTTCTTCGATCTCTACGCGCACGTGCCACACCCACATACGGGAAAGACGCTACGCTGACGATGGCGAGCCTAATCGGCACACTGCCACCTTATGGCGCGCATCCGCTTCCCGTCGTCGCCCGCTTCGGTGGAAGTCACCGTTTGGCCGACTCCCCCGGAGTGGGCGGACCACAGGAGGTCAACATCGGCGGCTTTATCCCCTTGCCTCCCTGATCCCTAGCCGTGAAGCGGCCACGGCAGGCGTCGCAAGCTTATAATGTGTGGTTACATTCCCAACATACTTCTTGCTGAATACGTTCGCATCGTCAAGAACGCCGAGCATGGCTCCTTTCCCTATCTTCCTTTCCATTGTCCTGCTGGCTCGCAATCAGGCTGCGCATCTTGAACAAACCATCGAGGAAACCGCATCGGTTGTGGGCACACTGGTTAGCGACTACGAGATCATCATCGTCGACAATGCGTCGGAGGATGACAGTGTTGCGGTATTGCGCAAGCTGACTGGCCCTTCGGGACACCCCAACCTCCAGGTCTACGCGCTCACGAAGGAGGTCGATGCGGACACAGCGTTCTGGGTAGGACTCGAAAACGCCTTAGGCGACTTTGTTGCAGTTCTCGATCCGACGACCGACGATATTCGTCTGATGGGAGAGATGCTCGCCAAGGCTGTCGGCGGGGTGGACATCGTGCTTGCCAGCAACCAGCAGCAGCCCACCCAAAGCGCTGCCTACCGACTAGCTTATGCCGGCTTCAATGTGCTCTACCGCTACTTCAGTGGGGCCCATCTAGCGAAGGAGGCGCCGCGTTATAGGCTTCTGAGCAAACGCGTCATCAATTTCATCCTGCAGCACCCTCAACCAGCAATCACCTATCGGCACCTGCCCGTCACCGGCGGCTTCCCGCGCGCCAATCTGACATACAGTGCTCAGCCGAAATTCGCGAGCCCCAAGCGTATCGGTGAAAGCGTTGATCGCGGAATGCGGCTGCTCGTGTCTACCACACGTGCCCCCATGCGCCTGGTCACGTCGTTGTCGATGTTTGGCGCTGTCGCCAATCTGCTGTACTCGGCCTATGTGGTCGCGATCGGCATGTTTAAGTCAAACGTCGCGCCGGGCTGGGTAAGCCTGTCGCTACAGCAATCTGGCATGTTCTTTTTGATCTCGCTCGTGCTGCTGGTGCTGGCGGAATACATCCTGCACATGGCGAGCCTCAGTAACGAAGGTCCGCTCTACCACGTAGGCATGGAGTTTACTAGCGCGCGCATGACGCGCCGCGAAAAGCTGAACATCGAAGAAGTATCACAAAAAGCGCCCTCTGCCTCCGATGACAAGCTCGGGCAGCTGACGTGACCTCGGACCTATTCGATGCCGTAGTCATTGGAGGTGGTTTTTATGGCGCCACCATCGCCATTTACTTGGCGCGCGAGCGTGGCTTGAAGAAGATCGTGCTGATGGAGCGGGAAGCCGCGCTGCTGCAACGCGCCTCGTACAACAATCAGGCTCGCGTGCATAACGGGTACCACTACCCCCGTAGCTTCACAACAGCCTATCGAAGCCGTATCAACCTACCGCGCTTTGTGCAAGATTGGCCGCAGGCCGTCAAGACCGACTTCGTTAAGTTGTATGCGATTGCACGGCGCAACTCGAAGGTCACCGCGAGCCAGTTTAAGCGGTTCTGTCGCGAAACTAACGCACCACTCTGGCCGGCCGAACCTGCTCAGCGAGCACTATTTGATCCGCGTCTGATTGAGGACGTATTCGTAGTCGAGGAGTTTGCGTTCGATTCAGGCAAGCTGGCGAAATGGGCTGAATATGAACTTGCCCAACAGCATGTTGACCTCCACCTTTCGACAAGGGTCGAGGCAATCTCGCAGGCAGGTGACAGTACGCTCGTCACTGTTTCCCGTTCAGCGTCAGGCAGCGCAAGGACGATCCGCTCACGCTACGTATTCAATTGCACATACAGCGGCTTGAACCAGTTCGGTGGCGATTTCAATGGCGTATGCACGCCGCTGAAGCACGAAGTAACCGAGATGGCACTCGTGCAAGCACCACCCGAGTTGGAGGATTTGGGGATCACCGTCATGGACGGCCCCTTTTTTTCCATGATGCCCTTCCCATCGCGCGGACTGCACACATTATCCCACGTGCGCTATACACCGCATTTGCACTGGAACGATGAACGAGGCATCGATCCATATGCTCAGCTTGCGCGATACGAACAAGCAAGTCGCGTCGATCGAATGATGCGTGACGTCAGCCGCTATATGCCGGCGGTCAAGGGTGCCCGCTATGTCGATTCACTGTTCGAAGTGAAGACCGTACTCTCGAAAAACGAGGTGGACGACGGCCGACCGATCCTGTTCGAGAAGCATGCGGCGCTGCCGGGCTGCTATTCGGTACTCGGCGGCAAAATTGACAATATCTACGATGTGCTCGAAAAACTCGACGCCGAGACGTTCGAAAACGTCACGCACGTATAGAACAGAAATTGGATCCCTCGCAGTCATATATTCGGTGCACAAGTAGCGCCTCTATCATTTGAACCCCAGCATGACCAACGCACTCATCGGCTATTCGGGCTTCGTCGGCAGCACACTACTCAGGCAGGACACGTTTGAGGAGAAGTTCCGATCGACGGATATCGCCAGCATCGCGGGTCGGACCTTCGACACCGTCGTCTGCGCCGGCGCACCAGCTCAGAAATGGATTGCCAACCGCGATCCCGAGGGCGATCTGCGCAACATCGAAGGTCTGATCGGGTACCTGAAGACGTTAACGTGCAAGCACTTCACGCTGATCAGCACTGTCGATGTGTTCAAACAGCCAATCGGCGTTGATGAGGATACGCCAGTTGACGAAACGGATTTGCACGCGTACGGGCGCAACCGCCGCTACCTTGAGCATTTCGTTGCAGACCATTTCAGCGACCATCTAATCGTTCGGCTGCCCGGGCTAGTTGGTCCGGGCCTACGCAAGAACGTCATCTTCGATTTCCTCAACGACAACAACTTAGCAGCAATCGACAGCCGCGGCGTATTCCAGTTCTATCCTATGGTCAACCTCGGCTATGACCTGCGCCTCGCACGTTCGGCGCGCCTGACGCTCATCCATCTGACCGCCGAGCCGATAAGCGTGTCCGACGTCAGCCAAGAAGGCTTCGGTCGGTCATTCGACCAGCAACTCAGCAACCCGCCAGCGCGTTATGACATGCGCACACGCCATGCCGCGCTCTTCGGCGGCAAAGGTAATTATCAGTACAGCGCACGCGAGACGATCCAGGCAGTGCGCGCCTACGCGCAGTCCGAGCCGCGCGCAGGCAAATAGGAATTAAGTCAATGAGACTATCGATCTCGAACATCGCCTGGGACGTCGACGAAGACACATCTGTCGCCGCCTTGCTCAAACGCTATGGGGTCGACGTGATCGACGTGGCGCCTGGCAAATACTTCCCCGATCCCGCGGCAGCTACGGACGCCGATATTGCGCGCGTAAAGACGTGGTGGGAAAAACGCGGCGTCGAACTTGTCGGCATGCAATCGCTGTTGTTCGGTACGACTGGCCTTAATCTCTTTGGCGAAACTGCGAGTCAGGAAGCGATGCTGGCGCATCTAGCCGCAGTGTGCAGGATCGGTTCGGGACTTGGCGCAGGTCGCCTCGTGTTTGGATCGCCAAAGAATCGCGATCGCCGTAACGTACCGGATGACAAGGTGCTCAACATCGCGGTGCCATTCTTTCGACGACTCGGCGACATCGCTGGTGAACACGGAGTACTGATCTGCCTCGAGCCTAATCCAGCACGTTACGATGCCAACTTTATGACAGGCAGCGCGGAGACACTCGCCGTCGTCACCGAAGTCGCACATCCATCGATACGGATGCAACTTGATATCGGTGCACTCACGATCAACGGCGAGGACATCGCTGCAACGGTCGGCACGTGCGCGCCGGCAATCGGTCACGTACATGCGAGCGAACCCGATCTCGTGCCGCTCGGCGATGGCCCCGCCGACCATGCCAGTGCCGCGAGCGCTTTACGCGAACATCTGCCCAATCATATCGTGACGATCGAAATGGTCGCGACGAAGAATGAACCGCATCTGGAGGCAATAGAGCGCGCGCTTCGGACCGCCGCCACGCACTATCGCGATACGCAAACGGAGACCATGGCATGAAGTGGCTCATTCTGATCTCCGGCATCGCATCAAATGCTTGCGCAAGCGTGCTCATCAAGCTAGCGATGCAGGCGCCGCGTAAGTTTCCTTCGCTGCAGGATCCAATGGCGGCGCTGACCAACTGGCCATTTTGGCTCGGCCTTGCGATGTATGGTGGCGCCTTCCTGCTGTACGCGGCCGCGCTGTCGCGCCTCCCGCTAAACATCGCACACCCCGTGCTCACGTCTGGCGCGATCGCGACGGTTGCGCTGAGCTCGGTCCTAGTGTTCCAGGAACCGTTTCAGTGGACCACTGGCGTTGGCATCGGACTCATCATCGCAGGCGTCGCGCTATTGACAATGCATGCATGACCCAAAGAGAACCATGACCACTAGCCTTTCCTCCCCAACCGAGCCCTTGATCAGCGCCGACTGGCAAGTTCCGTCGTACGACACAAAGATGTGGCTCGGCCGCACACAAGCAGCGTGCGTCGTGATCCCGGTCATCAACGAAGGCGAGCGCATTCGCAATCTCCTGCAACGTATGTCAGCGATCCGTATCGCTGACATTGCCGATATCGTGATCGTCGACGGTGGCAGCACCGATGGCTCCCTCGACCCCGATTTTCTCAAGCAACTAGGCGTGCACGCCTTACTCGTAAAGACCGGAGCCGGAAAACTTAGCGCGCAGTTGCGATGCGCGTATGCGTTCGTGATGGAACATGGCTACGAACACATCGTGACAATCGATGGCAACGATAAGGATGACCCGGAAGCGGTTCCGCGCTTCGTTCACGCATTGCAGGACGGTTTCGATTTTGTGCAGGCATCTCGCTTTCTGCCCGGTGGCATCGCAGAAAACACCCCGACTTCACGCTATCTCGCCATCCGCCTGGTACATGCGCCGCTCCTACGCATCTCGTCCGGATTCCCGTGGACAGATACGACCCAAGGCTTCCGAGGCTATAGCCGGCGCATGCTGCTCGACCCACGTATCGGCATCTTCCGCGATGTGTTCGTCTCGTACGAGTTGCTGTTCTATTTGTCATATCGTGCACCGAAGCTCGGCTACCGTTGCGTCGAGCTAGCAACCACACGCCGCTACCCGAAGGGCGAGGTGCCCACAAAGATCAGTGCTGTGAAGGGAAACTTGGCGGTGCTAAGAGTGCTATTCAAAACCTGCTTCGGACACTACAACAGCTGATCGCCGATATCTCGTCCTATCGCCAGAGGGGTTACCGATAACTGGCGACAATCGAGCGCCTTAAGTGCAGAGACTATAGCGGACAAAGTCACCGAGTTCGCGCGTAGGCCGCCGCCCCAATCACTGGATCGCCAGGATGAACGCTTTAATAAAAAAATACGCTACCGAGCTACTTGTTTTCGGGCTGGTCTTCGTTGTGATTTTTTCGGACCTTCGCTTTGGCACTGGTCCAGGCTCGAACGGAAACGTCGAACAATGGATCAATCTGACGAACCAGATGTTCTACGGCGCGCAGGACTTCCTATTCAGTTACGGGCCGCTCTACTGGCTGACTGGCAATACAACGTCGATGCACAACCTACCGGCGTATTGGCTCAGTGTCATATTCATCAGCTTTGTCGAGGCCTTCTTCTGGGCGCTCCTGTTCTCCCTCGCCGCAAAGTCCCGCACCGTCCTGTTTGTCGCGATCGCCTACGTTCTATTCTTCAATGTCCTAGTGCTACCGTCGGCCTTCTTCTTGTGGCCGCTAGTGCTTGTCACATGGCTCGAATACGCAGAGCCGGTACCGCGCACGTTCGGCAAATACGGATTGCTGATCCTCGGGGGCATCGTCGGATTTGCGTTTTACGTGCGCTTCTTCTTCGGCATGATCGCGATGCTCACGCTCGGCTCCTATTTCGTGAGCCGGTCATTGCGGACGCGCAGCATCAAGGAGCCGGCCCTATTCATGCTCGGTGCAATGACCGGCTATGTCATGATCGGGCTCGCGATCTTCCATCATGGCTCGAGCATCGTCGACTACCTCGTCATCAACAACCAGTTGAATTTCGGCAACTCGGTAGACATGACGCTAGACGTGCGCAACTCGCCGGAGACATTCATCGCGTGTGCGCTAGTCGCCGTGCTGATCAATGTATTTACGGCCTTCCGCCGTCCAAGTCTGTTTCTGACTGCAAACGCATTACTTCTCGTTTTGTTCAAAATTGGCTTCAGTCGGACCGACCATTCCCTCACCTACTTCGTCGTGCCGGGTGCACTGGTGAGTTGCCTGATGCTGTTCGATACAAGCCGGCTCGGCAAAGTACTCTTTAGTCTAGCGATTGCATCGCTTTACTATCTGTCCGTGCAACCGGTCTTTCCGGGCGCACCGACCAAGCAGCCATTTACCGCCGCGACGGATTTCTCGGTTCCTTACGAAACCAGGATGCAGGTGGCCTATCCGAACTTCAAGCTCGACAACGCAATCGTTAAGCGGATAGGCTCAATGACAATCGACGCCTATCCACACAACAACGAATATCTATTTGCGAATCGCTTGAATTACAGTCATCGCCCTCTATTCCAGGGATATATGACGCTCACGCCGAAACTCGACGCAATGAATCGAGCATTCTTCGAGTCGGAAGGCCGACCACATTTCTTGCTCTGGACTGCAGGCTTTACGTGCGGCGACAGCCACTGCAATCCGTTTGAAGACGTGGACCGGAAGTTCGTGCTTAACGAGGATCCGCTGACGACGAGCGCGATTTTATTGAATTATCATGTTGTCGCAACATTCCCAGGCCAGAATGGCGTGCCGCTCGCGTTGTTCGAGGAAAAGAGCACGCGCGTCCCGTACACGGAAAATCGCATCACGGGGCAAACAATGAGACTTGGGCAGTGGTACTCGGTACCGCGTACGGAAGGCGGCGTCGTGAAACTGAAGCCGAATTTGAAGTTTACATTGTATGGCCAACTCAAAAATCTACTATTCCGTGGCGGCGTGCTCAGGGTGAAATATCGGCTGCTATCGGGGCAGGTGGTCGAATTTCGAACAAACATCCTCAACGCGCGCAGTGGAGTGTGGGTGTCACCACTGCCTGATAGCTTCACGTTTCACGGCCAACGAGTCGAAGCTGTCATGCTCGAAACGTCCACCACTCGCTACTTACGACCCGAATTCGAGGCTGAATGGGTAGGCGTGCCCATCAATGTCGGGGCCGAGTAACTTTATAAGTTACCGTTTTGCTCAACTGGCCTCTAACTAACATCTCGATAAAGCCGGCAATATGCCTCACCCAGTGCCGGTCCTGAAAACATCGCTTCGTACCGGGTGCGTGCAGCCTGCCCCATTCTCGTAGCCAATGCATCGTCGGCTAAGAAAGTCGCCATCGCCCGGGCCAGCGCTTCCGGTTGCTCCGGTTCAACGACGAGCCCCGTCACACCGTGCTCGTTGACGTACGATGTGCCCGAGCCGATCTCGCAGCAAATCATCGGCTTGCCAAACATCTCCGCCTCGACCAGCACCATCCCAAAAGCTTCTGATCGTAGGTGTGAAGGCAGCACCATCGCGCGACAGGATTTAAGCAGCGCGACCTTCTCATCGTGCGTCACCTGGCCAGCAAACACGACGTTGTGCGCCCCGACCTGCTTCGCAAGTGCGACCAACCGCTCATGTTCAGGGCCAGAACCCGCAATGACAATGGGCACACCGATCTTCGGTGCGGCCTCGACCAACGTGTGGAGCCCCTTGTAGTATCTCAGTACCCCGAGTGCCAGGAAGTATAGCTTGTCGTTCAGCGCCAGCCGCTCCAGGATATCTTCACCCTTGCCTGACAGAGGAGCATCGCGATAGTCCGCGATTCCGAGAGGAATCGTATGCAACCGTTTCGGAGAAACGCAAGCCTTCAGGGTTAGGCTGGTCGCCGCATAGGCTGGGGATGTCGCGACGACCGCATCCATGCTACCGAGCATCCAGCGCATCAATGGCTCATACGCAGTGCCAAGCCACTTCTGGCGGACGATATCCGAGTGGTAGGTCATGACAGTTGGTCGACGTGCACCTGCTATCAAATGCAGAAGGTCAGCGTAAGGCCACGGAAAATGGAAATGCAGGACGTCCGCCCAAGCCGACCACTTGCGGAATGCCAGCACCGAACCAAGCCCGCCCAGATCACAAGAGGCTGGCGCCGCCCACGATTTCGCGCGAATAACGGCACCTTCATCGAACTGGATCTGTTCTGGATGCGGGTCAGGCGATAAGGTAAATATCCGCGCATCAATACCTTGCTGCCGAGTGGCCAGCGCAATCTGTCGGATGGCCTCCTGTAGCCCCCCCGGCGGGTCTGGGAAATACGTGCGATAGACGTGCAAGACCTTCATGCTTGCACCCCACTCGACACATCATCCGACTGCGCATGGGTAGGCCTGTCCTGACAATGGAGAACAATCGCCAACATCTTGTCGAGACGGCGTTCCCACGTATTGTCACCAACTGCCTCGTCGGCTTCAGCCGGAGTCAGCTTACCGCGCTGGATTTGCCGGTCGAGCGCGGCCACAAATGACTCGGCATCGCCCCCGGTCAATAAGCCCGCGCGCGACTCCCTTGCAAAATCGAGCGGGGTCGACACTACCGGCAACCCAGCCGCAAGGTACTCGTAAAACTTCATCGGGAACATGGACCGCGTGTAGTCATTCAGCAGTGTTGGCAGCACGCCAACTTGCATACCTCGGAGGTATTGCGGCAACACTTCATAAGTGCGATATCCAATCAAATGAACGTTCGACAAGCTGCCAAGCTGCGCAAGCAGTTCACTACGTTGGCCTTCGCGTTGTTCGCCGATGATGACCCACTGCCAGTCGGGGCGCGCTCGCGCAGCATCGATCAACAGACTGAAGTCCACCTTGAAATCCGACAATACGCCGTGATAGACAATTCTCGGTGTGGGAATGTCCGCCAAATCGGCAGGCAACGGCATCCGATCGTCCTGCGCACGGCCGAAATGGTCTGCATCGACCACGTTGCCAAAGTAGTGTGTATTGGCATTGTGCGGCCGGCACTGCTCCATCAGTGCTGTGGCGGTAGTAAACACAGCATCACAACGGTCAAGCAACGCACGCTGAGCTGCCTTAAATGCCTGGACATCGACTCCCGGAACGGCCGCAATATCATCCACGCAGTGATATACAAGCGGACCACGCGGGAGTAATCCAATGGCGTCCAGCATATAAGGGTGATAGGTCCAGACTACAGGAGCGACAAATCGATGCTGGCGCGCAAAGCGCTGCACGGCCCAGCGCAACAACGCCTGATTCAGGCGGCGCACCAGAGGCCAATGGTGCTTGGCCGGCACCACCAGCGGTGACAGTACCCACACGTTTTGTGCTCGCTGCGGTGGGCCCAGCACCAGCGATTGCACCCCACGCCACAAGCGGCGCCATAACCTTGCCCAATCGCGGCCGCTCCCCACCTTGGGCGAGCGGAGGCCGACGCTCTCCACATACAGCACCCGCCAACCGCGGCCTGCGAGAATGCTGGCAGTGTGTTGCTTGTTGGTCCAGTAAGGCTCGTCCCAGTCAGCTGTCGAAAACAGTACGCAGTCGGCGACCTGCCTGTCCTTCGGCTCAGCCACCGAACACCTCATGCGGCTCAAGGCTTAAGCAAAGACATGCTTTGATAAATATGATGCCTGTCATCACAGCAGCATCCCTGAGTCTGCAGCAAGGAGAGCACCGCGGTATTCGAGAGCTAAGGAAAACTCCATCGCGTCTTCGCGTGGCAAATCGATACGAAAAGCGTCACGCGTTCCGACTACGCGTGTTGCCGCCTTGAAGCGAACAAAATCGAGCGCGGCCTCTTCATGCATGAACAGCGGGTTACGAGCATTCGCACGCATATAGGCAATGAACTGCTCATGCGCCTTAACTCGTGTCGACTCATCGGGCCAGCCGTACTGGTAGCGCGGCGAAAACGGATGGTCTAGGTAACCAAACAACGTCCGCGTAGTGTAGGCAAGGTCGAACGCCTGCTTAAAAACAGCCAATGCATCGCCGTCGCGCAGCATGCAGTCGCCATGCAGCATGCACTGTTGACTGTGTCCGACGAAACCTTCAGGAACATCCGCCAATGCGCCGCCACGAGCGAGCACGAATTCCGGATCATTGCGAATGATGCCGCCCACGCAGCCGTCGTAGCCGGCATCCGCAAGCCCGCGCAGTGCGTAAGGTGGTGACTGGTGGAATGGAGAGACCGCATATCGGACGGCACGCCCGGTCACGCTTTGTATTCGCGCCGCAGATTGCCGCCCCTCCTGGAGGGCTGCCTCGTAACTGCCGCCCCAGTTTGGCGCATGTGTTGCGGTGTGCGAAAGAACCGCCCCACCGTCTGCCAGCAACTCGCGCAGAATCTGATGATTCGCTGGATCGTCGAGGTTCCGCGTGTGCACAGCCAAGGTAAACGGCACACCAAGACGTTGATATGCCCGCCAAAGCGGACGGGCTGACTCGACATCCTCGTCGCAATCCAGGCGCGAGGTAATCGCGGCGTCAAAGCCTGCTGGAATCTCGCTCAACACAGGACAGCACGGCAGCACATCGTGGCGATATCCAGAGATGAATGCCTCCACAATGCGCCACTCAAACGAATCGCACGGACCAACCTCGCGATTGACCCACAGCACACTTGCCGCCTCGATATCCGCCAGAGCGGCATAGGAGCACACGGGCACGTCATCCACCATTAGCGCCGCCAGTTCCACCTCTGCAGCGACGTGGACGGGCTGCGTCAAGCCCCAGATGGAACCATCTCCGCGGATCGCTCCGTAGCCCAGGTTATTCCATTCGTCCGTAAAGTCGAAGCGCTCCATTGGCCGGCGCCAAGTGTCGGCGCCGAGCAGTCGCGCACGCGCCCCATATAGCACCTCCCCTGAGCTCTGACGAATCTCGCCCGAAGGGGCTGGCTCGCTACGACACATCGTCGGCCACGCTGTGGGTAGCTCAGCTGGACGGCACCCAAAATAGGGCGCAAGCGCAGCCGGGACTCGCCCGAACAACATCAGCTTGCGCGGACGAGCGCGCAACCACCCGAGCAACGCCTCCCCCCATTCGTCCGGGGGAGCGATCGCGACAACCATATCCAGCGCCGACGAACGCAATGCACTCAGCGAAACAGCCTGTGCCTGCGTGCTGCTAACCGAGCGGCGCACGGCAGCTGTTACATAGCGCCCGGCTTCGCTAGCAGCATTCGAAAACAGGATACCGATCATGCTGTCACCACATGCCGAAATTTAGCGCGGCTTCCCACACGCACGAATTCATCGTGACCGACATACGCGACGGTAAATGCATCCTGCCAATAATGACGCAGTTTGTTGGTCGTCTCTTCCGCATTTGCCCACGGCTCCAGCACGATCCGTAAAACCGGAGGCGAGGTCCGCAGGTCAATCTGGAACTCCTGAATCCCGCCTACACGATGATCCAGCATATCCTGGATATGGTGGGTCGGATGGGCAACACCGTTAATGGGCACGACATCGTGAATCCGCCCGACGACGTCGGTCAGATAGAAGCCACCACCCGACTCCATAACGCGAGCGAGATCACCCGTCGCATAGCGAATCAGCGGCATCAGCCTATTGCGAAAACCCGTGAGTACCAGTTCATGCGCATCGTCGACAGCTCGGCTCTCGGGCCAGCCCTCCGATTCCAATACCTGGAAACCGCCTTGCTCGCCATCAAGCTCATATGCCATGACCCCAAGCTCAGCAAGGCCGTAACGATCCACGACGCGACAACGCAGCGCCGAAGCGATCACTCTACGCGCATGCGGCTCCAACAACTCGCCACTCGACTCGAACACTTCAAATGCTTTACCTCCCCCGTACTTGCGTTGAACATAGCAGGCAAGCGCATACATCGTTGATGGGTGGGAATGGGCCAGGTAAGGACGCCGGCGTTTCAGCGCACGCCACATCTCCTCAAGACCTTGGTCGTCGATCCGATCGAAGAAGATGTTGCTGCGGTTCATCGCAAAGCATTTGAAGTCTTCGCGCGACGGCCACTCCGGCATCACTTGATCGGGGAAGCGGCAAGCAAAATGCAACTCCGTCCGATGACGCAGCTTTCCAATTCGCTCTCTCGCGTAGAAGGTCACTGCTGACGAATAGTCGGCCGCCTCTTGATCGTAGTAGATCGTGCAGGATAAACCTGTCGAGCCCCCTGTCTTGCACGCATGGTGCCGAGTCTGCTCCAGCGGGGCAGACAGCAGGCGCGCCCCTTGCTCACGGATGATGTCCTTGGTCAGGTATGGCAAATCTTCCAGATAGCGGGGATCACGACGAGCTTTCTCTGGGTCGAACTGCCGTGCCGCAAACAAATCCCGATAGTAAGGGACGAGGGTCCCCGCGAATTGCAGAATGTCTCCAAGCCGCGTCAGCGCGCACCGACGTCGCTGTTCCATCGACTGTTGGTAATAGTGGCGCAGTTCTGCAATCTTGGGACGCACCACCCGCTTCTCATAGCTTTCAGCGACGGGATACGCAATATAGCCACCAGCGAAGCCTTTCAGCGTTCGGAACGGCTGCCTGACGAAAACGCTCTCGGAATATCGAAGGAAAGGGTGATCCGCTCGCATGAATTGACTCTATTGCCCCTTGCTGCTTCATACATAGCTGCCGTGGGGAATCTCGCGCTCACCAGACCGTATGCCACCAGCATCCAGACAATAGGGCCAGTTCGCGAGTAAAAATTAATGTAATACGCGGGCAGAAGCATCCGCTACCGCCGGCTCATCTGCTTTATCTGCGCGCTGAACAGGCTCGTCCGCGATGATCCGCCCATGCTCCATGGAGATTTTTCTTGTACATACACGCTCAATCAATCCCGGATCGTGCGATGCCACCACAAGGATCGATGCTTGGCCGACCAAGCTCTCAAGCCGCTTGGCTGCCTTCTGACTGAAGGCTGCATCTCCTACGCTCAGCCATTCATCCATAATCAGGATATCTGCCTCGACACTGGTAGAGATTGCAAAGGCCAAACGCAGCATCATCCCGCTCGAATACGTGCGCACGGGAAGATTCAGGTAGTCGCCTAATTCGCTGAACTCGGCAATTTCATCGATCCGGCTGCGGATGCGCGCCGGCTTGAGCCCGTCGAGAATGCCACGCAAATAAATGTTCTCAAAACCCGTGGCATCGGGATCGAGCCCCATCGACACATCAAGCAGGGATGCAATCTTCCCGCGAATCTTGAGGTCTCCGCGTACTGGCTCGTAGACGCCCGATAGCGTGCGCAGCAGTGTCGTCTTACCCGACCCATTGTGACCGACCAACCCGACCCGTTCACCATCCGAAAATGTGAAGCTCAGATCGGCAAGCGCCTGGACAATTGCATGACGCCCGCTATCCTGGCCAATCCGACCGCCCGTGGTCAGGTTCAGAACCGTTTTCTTCAGCGAACGATGCGAATTCTCGTAAATCGGAAACTCGACCGAGATGTTACGCGCAGAAATCAAGGAACTCACGATATCAAAGCCAATAGGGAACGCGATTACGGAAACGCTTCATCAGAAATTGCGCGAACGCGAAACCGACCACAAGGAGGCCGATTGACCAAACCCACGATTCCCAATGCGTGGGACGGCCCGTCAAGGGAGCGCGCACCGTTTCGATTAGATGGTAAAGCGGATTATATTCAGCAACCCACGCGCGATCTTTTAGAATCTCGGGCGACCACATCACTGGCGTGAAAAAGAACACCACTTGAATCAGATTCGTCACGATCGGCGGGATATCGCGAAAGCGCGCACATAGAACCCCGAGTGCCGCGCCGACCCAAACGCCGTGCAGAAACAAGAGCACCAGAGCCAGCGGAACCAATAGAAATTCCCAAGTCGGCCAGCGACCAAAAATCAGAAGCAGCACCACAACCACCGGAAGACTGTGCAGCAGAATGACAAAATTACGCCACGCAATCCGGCATACATGCACCGTCAGAGGCAATCTTATCTGCTTGATCAGGTATGCGGCCCCAATAAACGCAACGCACCCTTCATTGGCCACTGCAGCAAGATATGCCCAAACAACCAAGCCAACCGCCAGATACGGAAGATAATCGGTTATCTTTTGATGCAATAATGTTGAATACAATGCACCAAGCACCCCGACCATGATAATGGTACTCAGCGTGAACCAAAATGGTCCGAGAATCGATCGACGATAACGCTGACGAATATCATGCCAACCAAGGGTGCCCCATACGCGTGACGCCCGCATGCCAACCATGAGGTCACTACGGCCAGTGTGATTACCGAGAGTTTCAGTATCGTTGATAAACGTTATATCCATGTCTTAACTGCGTCCGTAATTATCTTCAAAACGGACAATATCGTCCTCGCCGAGATACTCTCCGCTTTGCACCTCGATCATCACAAGATCCACGAGGCCGGGGTTCTCCAAACGATGTTTGTGCCCTGCAGGGATGTAGGTTGATTCGTCGATGGCGACAAAGAATTCGCGGTCGCCGTTGACAACCTTAGCCATCCCGCTAACAACCACCCAGTGCTCACTTCGGTGGTGGTGCATCTGTAGGCTAAGACTCGCGCCGGGTTTCACGACAATGCGTTTTATCTTGAACCGCAGCCCTTCTTCCAGCACGGTATAAGTACCCCACGGACGATGAACCGTACGGTGTACCTTATGCGCTTCGTGCCCTCGAGCCTTCAACTCGGCATAGACGTGTTTCACATCTTGCGCACGGTCGCGGTCTGCAACAAGCAATGCATCGGGCGTGTCGATGATGAGCAGATTGCGTGCACCGACTGCGCCAACCAATCGGCTGGTGCTGTGCACATAAGTATTCTCAACATCCAGCAGCAGCGCTTCGCCTTCGACACGATTGCCACGAGCATCAGGCGTCGACAGTTCACTAAGTGCGGTCCAAGATCCAACGTCGCTCCAGCCAATGTCACATGGAACAACTGCGGCGCGCTGGCATTTCTCCATGACTGCGTAGTCAATGGAAATGTCTGGAACAGCGCCAAAGCTGGGGGGATCCAAACGAATCTGTATGCCGTCTTTGCTCTCCGATGACGGAGAGCGCTCAAGACAACTGGAGACCTCTGCCAACACGTCGGGGCAGTGTCGCGCCATCTCTTCGAGCATGGTTCCGGCGGAAAAGCAGAACATGCCGGAGTTCCAAAGAAAGCGCCCTGAAGCAAGATAGGAACGCGCTTCCGAAGCCTGCGGCTTTTCGACGAATCTCACGACATTCTCGCCATCTGCCTCAATGTATCCATAAGCAGTTTCTGGCGTATCAGGACGAATTCCAAACGTCACCACCTTCCCTGTACGCGCCAGTTGCTTGGCTCGGTCCACAGCCGATGCGAATTCATCGAATCGCGTGATGAGGTGATCAGCGGCGAGCACGAGCATCAGTGTCTCCTCGCCATACGTCCGAGCGACATGCAAAGCCGCAGCCGCGACCGCGCCCGCCGTGTTACGGCCAAACGGTTCCAGAATGAACGAAGTCCCGATCTGCTTCGTGTTGACTTCACGAAATTCGTCTTCGGTTTTGAAGAACAACTCGCGATTCGTCACTGTCAGCACGGTGCCGACATCCTCGAGCGCCGCAGCGCGCTGGAACGCCTTCTGCAGCAGACTTACGCCGTCGGCCAATCGAATGAACGGTTTCGGATGGGCTTCGCGTGACACGGGCCACAACCGCGAACCGGCACCGCCGCACAGAATGACAGGTACCAAACTCACGCTTTCCTCACAGTAGTTGTGTTGTCGAAGCGGCGGGGAATACATCCCCCAACCAAAATGCCCGAACGACCGAGATCAAGGCAAGCTCAATCGAGGCATTCTCCGGATGCGGGCCATGCCACACAGGGAGACCATAAGGCCTAGCGTGCTCTTGATGGCTGCGATAGGTTGATCAGCTCCTGCCTCAACAGCTCTCAAGCATAGATTTCGGCATCCGCCAACATAGCACCTGCAGCATCTTTGGCTGCGACGAGCGGCTGACCGCTAATAGGCCATTCGATCGCCAGCGCAGGATCACTCCACAACAACGACCGCTCAAATTCCGGGAACCAATAATCCGTCGTCTTGTACACGAACTCAGCATAGTCGGAAGTCACCACAAAACCATGCGCAAACCCTTCCGGCACCCAAAGCTGGCGCTTGTTCTCGGCCGACAACCGCACCCCGACCCATTTGCCAAAATTCGGCGAGCTCTTACGCAGGTCCACGGCCACGTCGAATACCTCACCCGCCACCACACGCACCAGCTTGCCTTGCGGGTGCTGGATCTGATAGTGCAAGCCCCGCAGCACATTGCGCGCTGATTTCGAGTGGTTATCCTGCACAAACTCGCGTTTTAAGCCAGTGGCTTGCTCGAAGTGGCGTGCATTGAAGCTCTCCATGAAGAAGCCTCGCTCATCGCCGAACACCTTAGGCTCCAGAATCAGCACCTCGGGCAGCGCGGTCTGGATAACATTTAGGTTCATTTGATGGCTTCCCGGATGATTTGCTGGAGATACTTACCGTAGCCGTTCTTGGCCAGAGGCAGTGCTAGTTGAGCGACCTGATCAGCGTTAATCCACTTGCTGCGATACGCAATCTCTTCCGGACACGCCACCATGAGACCTTGGCGGCTCTGCAGCGTGGCGATAAAACTTGCCGCTTCCAAAAGCGAATCGTGGGTGCCGGTATCCAACCAGGCGTAACCCCGTCCCATAATCTCGACATCAAGCTGTGCCATATCCAGATAACGCTTGTTGACGTCGGTAATTTCCAGCTCGCCACGCGGAGAGGGCTTGATATCCGCGGCGATATCGCACACTTGTTTGTCGTAGAAATACAAGCCAGTAACCGCGTAGTTGGAACGCGGCTGGGCAGGCTTCTCTTCGAGCGACAGGGCACGGAAGCTCTCATCGAACTCCACGACACCGTAACGCTCAGGGTCATGCACGTGATAGGCGAACACAGTGGCGCCTTGCTCTTGCTGAGCCGCACGGCTTAATTGGCGCACTAGGTCGTGACCATGGAAGATGTTGTCACCCAGGATCAGCGTCGACGGGTCATTGCCCACGAAGTCGCGTCCAATGATGAACGCTTGCGCCAGCCCGTCAGGCGACGGTTGCACTGCGTACTGCAGGTTGATGCCCCACTTGCTGCCGTCCCCAAGCATCTCTGTGAAGCGCGGCGTGTCTTCGGGCGTGGAGATGATCAGGATGTCGCGAATCCCCGCCAGCATCAGCGTGGACAGCGGGTAATAGATCATCGGCTTGTCGTACACCGGCAGCAGTTGCTTCGACACTGAGCGGGTGATCGGATAGAGTCGCGTGCCGGAGCCGCCGGCCAGAATGATGCCTTTACGCATTGCGATTCGTTCAGGAAAAGATTTGATCGAGCAACAGATGCACACCCTGCTGCCAGTTCGGCAAGTGAACGCCGAACGCTCCGGTGAGCTTGCTGGTGTTCAAACGAGAGTTTGCCGGTCGGGGCGCGGGCAGCGGATATGCCGTGGCCGGAATCGCTTCGATGCGCTCGGGGTCGGCTTTGAGTTCTAACCCACGTTCCTTGGCATAACGCAGCACAGCAGTGGCATAGCCATGCCAAGTCGTCTCACCAGCAGCGGCCAGGTGGTACAGACCTCCGGGAAACGCAGCGCGATCGCCCGAGAGCCAGAAACGCGCGACGATTTGCGCCGTCACATCAGCGATCAGCGCGGCCGTGGTAGGTGCGCCAAACTGGTCTGCAATCACGCGCAGACTGTCCCGCTCTCGGCCCAGCTTCAACATCGTCTTGGCGAAATTGCCACCATGTGCGCCCGCAACCCAGCAAGTGCGCAGCACGAGCGCCGCAGCACCGGACGCGGCGATTGCTTCCTCACCGGCGAGCTTGCTCTTGCCGTATACGGACTGCGGATTGACTAGGTCAGTCTCGACGTAGGCGCCGTCCTTGGTGCCATCGAAAACGTAGTCGGTGCTGTAATGCACCAGCAAACTACCCAATGCGCGCGCCTCTTCAGCCAATACACCAACCGCAACACCGTTGACCGCGAATGCCGTTTCTGCATCAGTCTCAGCTTTGTCGACAGCGGTATACGCAGCCGGATTCACAATCACGTCCGGACGATATTCCCGCATCAGTTGGCGCAGCGTATCGGGCTTGGTCAGGTCGCAAGCAGCGCGGTCGAGTGCGATTACCTCGCCCAGCGGAGCAAGGCTGCGGCGCAATTCAAAGCCGACCTGACCATTGCTGCCGGTAACGAGCAGCCTCGGAACGGCGTGCGTCTTATGCTGCATACTGCTTCGCCACCCAATTACGATACTCGCCCGACACCACGTCCTGCACCCAGACCTGATTGTCCAGATACCACTGAACAGTCTTGCGCAGCCCCGTCTCGAAGGTCTCAGCGGGTTTCCAGCCAAGCTCGCGCTCCAGCTTGCGCGCATCGATGGCATAGCGGCGGTCGTGGCCGGGGCGGTCCTTCACGAACGTAATCTGATCGCGGTACGAACCGGTCGCCTTGGGCTTCAGCTCATCCAGCAGGTCGCACAGCGTATAAACGACGTCCAGGTTGGTCTTCTCGTTCCAGCCACCAACGTTATAGGTCTCGCCCAGACGGCCGCGCGCGAGCACCTCACGGATCGCCGCGCAGTGGTCGCCTACATAGAGCCAGTCGCGCACGTTCTGACCATCCCCGTACACCGGGAGCGGCTTGCCGCTGAGTGCATTGGTAATGATCAGCGGAATCAGTTTTTCCGGGAAATGGTACGGACCGTAGTTGTTGGAACAATTCGTGGTCAGCACCGGCAGGCCATACGTATGGTGGTATGCGCGCACCAAATGGTCCGAGGCTGCCTTGGAGGCCGAGTACGGGCTGTTGGGGGCGTATGGCGTGGTTTCCGAGAACTGCGGGTCGGTCGCGCTGAGCGAGCCAAACACTTCGTCGGTGGAAACATGCAGGAAGCGGAACGCAGCCTTGGCGTCGGCATCGAGGCCACCCCAATAGGCACGAACAGCTTCAAGCAGCGTGAACGTGCCGACGATATTGGTCTGAATGAACTCGCCGGGGCCATGGATGGAGCGATCCACGTGGCTTTCGGCTGCGAAGTGCACCACTGCGCGCGGCTTGTACTGCTCGAACAGGCGATCAAGCGCGGCACGGTCGCAAATATCCGTCTGCGAAAACACGTGGCGCGGGTCGCTTTCCACGGCGGCCAGGGTCTTGCGATTGCCCGCGTAGGTCAGCTTGTCGACGTTGACGATGCCGTCAGCGCTCGGGTTTGCCAGCCAGTTCAGAACAAAATTGCCGCCAATGAAGCCGGCACCGCCTGTGACGAGAATATGGGACAACCTCTGTGCTCCTTGTCGCGTGTCTCTATACGCGGCTGGGTCCGCGCCGTGCCCGGTTTACGGGCGGCGGACTGTGTTGAATGCAATAAGAAGTGGCGTATTCTATCCGACGCTAGGGTTACCCCTGCCAAACGGCCCGATCTTTTTGTAGCGCGTTGTAACATCTGAGACCTTGGCGTCTCGTCATCCTCAACGCGCGATTTGCAACTCACATGACAATCGCGTCACACGCTCCCCACGCCATCGGCGACCTCCAAGGCTGCTGCTTCCCCCTCCAAACCTTACTGGCCGCGCTACCAGCCAACGCCCCGCTGCGCTTCGTCGGCGACCTTGTCAACCGGGGCCCCGACTCGCTCGCTACCCTGCGCCAAGTCATCGCCCTGTGCGAATCGGGCCGCGCGCGTACGGTGCTCGGCAACCACGACATCCACCTGTTGGCGGTGGCTGCGGGCGGGCGTAAGCCTGGCAAGCGGGACACGATCGCCGACATCCTTTCCGCGCCCGATAGCGATCAACTCATCACATGGCTGCGTCACCAGCCCCTGGCCATCTTCGAGAATGGCTTCCTGATGGTGCACGCCGGCGTGCTGCCGCAGTGGACGACGGGTGACGTACTGGAGTTGGCTGGCGCGGTGGAGCGCGAGCTGCGCAGCCCACATTGGAAAACCTTCCTGGCCGACGCCTTCGGCAATCAACCGGACAAGTGGAGCAACGATCTCGTCGGCATGGATCGCCTGCGCCTGACCATCAACGCCCTCACGCGCCTGCGTTTCTGCAAGCCCGACGGCACGATGGAATTCGAGACGACGGACGCGGACGGCGCCCCGGATGGCCATATGCCCTGGTTTGACGTGCCAGGCCGGCGCACGCGCGGCACGCCGATCGTATTTGGGCACTGGTCGACGCGCGGGCTCGTCATGCGCGACGACGTGATGGGCCTGGATACGGGGTGTGTATGGGGCGGCAAGCTAACGGCCGCGAAGCTGTCGCTGGCGCCGGCCGGGCGTGACGTGGTCCAAGTGGATTGCGAGCAGGCGCAAGACCCGCTCGCACATAAGAAGCAGTAACTCGCCCCGCCTAGCCGGCGCGGTCGATCAGCGCGGCGACGGCGTCCTGGCTATGCGCGGCCAGGGCGCGGCGGTCCATCTCCGGGGCCACGGCCGGGCCCACCAGGACTTCCACCACCAACGGCGGCCCATTAAGGATGGCGTTGATCGTATCCATCATCGACAGATCGCCGATATACGCGGGAATGGTCGTCAGCTCGCCCGTCGAGGCAACGCGATAGCGCAGCGCCAGCGGGCGAATCGGCGCGCCGGCGCTGACCGGCGCCTGGAACAGGTTGGCGTGGAAGGGCAGCAGCTGCAGCCCGTCCGACGTCGTGCCTTCGGGAAACACGCAGATCGCATCGCCACCCCGCATCGCGTCGGCGATGGCATGCATGATGCGGTGCGCATCGCGCTTACGGGCGCGCTCGACGAACAGTACGCCGGTCTGCGCGCACAGCCAGCCGATCACCGGCCAACTCCGAATCTCCGACTTCGCAACGAAGCGCGGCGGGTACCAACTGTTGATCGCGTAGATGTCGATCCACGACACGTGGTTGGACACGAGCATGGACCCGGCCAGGTCCTTGCCCTCGACCGACTCGCCATGCACGACAAGCGAGACGCGAAACAGCGCCAGCAGCTTGCGCGACCAGCGCTGAATCAGCGCCTGCTTGGTGCGCGGCTTGACCCACCAGAACAGCAACGCACACGTGATCAGGCCCTCGACCAGATGCACGAGCAACCGCGACTTGCGCAACAGATGCTTGCGCTGCGGCGTGCTCGCCGTCTCGGTAGGCGCGCTTGCCACGCGCTGGTCAATGCCCGTCATAGGCAAGGTGGCCGGCAACCAGCGTGGCGCGCACGCGGCCAGCCAGCTCAAAGCCCAGGTACGGCGAGTTCTTGCCTTGGCTGCGCAGGGTGCGCGGCTCGAGCTTCCAGATGGCTTCCGGATCGAACACGCACACATCGGCCATCGCGCCCACTTCCAGCGAACCCGCATGCAGGCCCAGCACACGTGCCGGCTCGCAGGTAATGCGCGCCAGTGCCTTCGGCAACGCCACCTTGTGCTCAGCTGCCCAACGCAGCGTCAGTGGCAGCAAGGTTTCGAGGCCGGTCGCGCCGGGCGTGGCTTCGGCAAACGGCAGCAGCTTCTCGTCGTCGTCCACGGGGGTGTGGTCGGAGCAGATGGCATCAATGGTGCCGTCGGCCAACGCACGCACGATACCGTCACGATCGCGCCCCGAGCGCAGCGGCGGCACGAAGCGCATCTGCGAATTGAAGTACCCGATATCGACATCGGTCAACGAGATGTGATGGACGTTCACGTCGCACGTGACCGGAAGGCCTTCAGCCTTGGCGCGGCGCACGAGATCCAGCCCTGCGGCAGACGACAGGCGGCACAGGTGCACGCGAGCACCGGTGCTGCGAATCAGTTCGAAGATGGTGTGCAGGCGCACCGTCTCCGCCATCACCGGCACACCAGAGAGGCCCAGGCGTGACGCCAAGGGGCCGCTCGCCGCCACGCCGCCATTGCCCAGGAACGGGTCTTCCGGACGCAGCCAGACGGTAAAGCCGAATGTCTGCGCGTATTGCATTGCGCGCATCAGCACTTGCGTGTCAACGATCGGCGAATCGGCTTGCGAGAAGCCAACGCAGCCGGACTCGGTCAACTCGGCCATCTCTGTGAGCACTGCACCCTTCAGGCCGACGGTAAGCGCCCCGAGCGGATACACGTGCGCCTGGTTCAGGTTGCGTGCGCGGAACTTGAGCATTTCGACAAGACCGGGCTCGTCCAGCACCGGGTCGGTGTCGGGCGGACACACCAGCGAGGTCACGCCGCCCGCCATGGCCGCAGCCATTTCCGATTCGAGCGTCGCCTTGTATTCAAAGCCGGGCTCACGCAGGCGTGCGGATAGATCAATCAGGCCCGGGCAGACGATCAAGCCCGTCGCGTCGACCGTCTTGTTGGCATGAAAATCCGCCGGGGCATGGCCGACACCGACCACTTTGCCCGCTGCGATGTACAGATCCTGTTGCGCGTCGATGCCGTTGGCCGGGTCGATCAGACGGCCGCCTTTGATATGCAGTTTCATCGTTCTTCTTAGTCGTTGTTGCCAGCCACGATGCCCATCACCGCCATCCGCACCGCGATGCCGAACGTCACCTGATTCAGGATCACCGACTGCACGCCGTCGGCCACGGCGGAGTCGATCTCCACGCCGCGGTTCATCGGCCCGGGGTGCATGACGATGGCGTCGGGCTTGGCCAGCGCCAGGCGTTCCTGCGTGAGGCCATAGGCCTTGAAGTATTCCTGCGCAGACGGCAGCAGCGCACCGCTCATGCGCTCGTTCTGCAAACGCAGCATGATGACCACGTCCACGCCCTTCAGGCCTTCTTCCATGCTGTGGAAAACGCGCACGCCCATGTGCTCCAGGCCGCCCGGCAGCAGCGTACGCGGGCCGATGGCGCGCACCTCGGCGCAACCCAGCGTCGTCAGCGCATGGATGTCGGAACGCGCCACACGCGAGTGCAGGATGTCACCGACGATCGCCACCGTCAGGTTGGAGAAATCCTTCTTGTAGTGGCGGATGGTGAACATGTCGAGCAGCCCCTGCGTGGGGTGCGCATGGCGGCCATCGCCTGCGTTGATCACATGCACGTGCGGAGCGACGTGCTCGGCGATCAGGTACGGCGCGCCCGAGCTCGCATGCCGCACAACAAACATGTCCGCCTGCATCGCCGACAGGTTGTTGATCGTGTCGAGCAGCGACTCACCCTTGCTGGTGGACGACGCGTTGATGTTCAGGTTGATCACGTCCGCCGACAGCCGCTTGGCCGCGATCTCGAACGTGGTGCGCGTGCGCGTGGAGTTCTCGAAGAACAGGTTGAACACGCTCTTGCCGCGCAACAGCGGCACCTTCTTCACCTCGCGGTCGGAATCCGATACGGAAACGAACTGCTGCGCGGTGTCCAGCACGTGCGTGAGGATGTCGCGCGACAGCCCCTCGATCGACAGCAGATGCTTGAGCTCGCCGTTTTTCGTGAGCTGCGGGTTGGCGAAAGTCTTGGGCATGGAGAAGACGAAAGCGACGAAAAAGCGACGACGGGGTCAGGTCAAAACAGAAGCGATGCAGCGCAGGCGCTCAGGCACCCTTGGGCTCGCGCGTGAAAACGAAGCGTGCGGAGGCGCCCTTACCGGACTCGCTCAGCACGAGCGACTCGTTGGCCGGCAGGGTGATGCGCTCGCCGATGTAGTCGGGCGCGACGGGCAGTTGGCGTTCACCGCGGTCTACCAGCACAGCGAGTTCCACCGCAGCCGGGCGACCGTAGTCGAACAGCTCATTGATGGCTGCGCGAATGGTGCGGCCGGAAGCCAGCACGTCGTCCACCAGCAGGATGTGGCGGTCATTCACGTCGAATGGCAGCGTGGTCGGCTGGGCCTTGGCGTGCAGGCCCTTCTTGGCGTAGTCGTCGCGGTGCATGGCCACGTTGACCACGCCGTATTCCGGCAGGCCCAGGTCATGCGCCAGGCGTTTGGCAATCCAGGCGCCGCCGCTGACGATTCCGGCCACCGACCAGGTGTGGCCCTCGGCCATCCGCGTGCGCAGTTGTGCAACGAGGCTCTGATACAGCGCCTCGGCATCGATCTGTTGCGATGTCATGATTCGTCGAAGAACTGTTGGAGGATGATGCGCGCGGCTTCCGCGTCGAGCACATCGTCGGAGGCACCGGCATCCTGCGCGGCGATCGACGAATAGCGCTCGTCCACCCAGGTGACCGGCAGGCCGTAGCGGCCATGTAATTGGTTGCCGAAGCGTTTGGCGAGCTTGATCATGGGCTGCTCGTCGCCATCGGGGTGCACAGGCATGCCGACGACAAAGCCGACTGGCTGCCACTCCTTGATCAAGCGTGTGATCTGCTCGAAGCGAAAATCGACGGAGCGGTTTGGAATGGTCTCCAGCGCCCGCGCAGAGCGCGTGATGGAGTTGCCCAGCGCCACGCCGATGCGCTTTTCGCCGTAATCGAATGCCAGCAAGGTGCCTTCAGCGGGCACGGAAGCGGTGGCCGGACCCGTTGAAGATGCGGGCTCAGGCATGCCCTGCCTCGCCAGACAGCATGGCGGGGTTGATGCCGAGCAGATTCAGCGCAGCGGCAAACCGCGCTTCGGCAGGCACATTGAAGATGATTTCGGGATCGGCCTGGACGGTCAGCCAGCCATTGCGGCTGATTTCGTCTTCCAGCTGGCCGGCGCTCCAGCCGGCATACCCGAGGGTCAGGATGAAGCGATGCGGGCCACCGCCCTGGGCAACGGCTTCGAGCACATCCTTGGAGGTGGTCATTTCCAGCCCGCCCGGCACCGCCAGCGACGACGAATACGCCCCGGTGGCGTCGTGCAACACAAAGCCGCGCTCGGTTTGCACCGGGCCGCCGTAATACACGGATTGTTCTGCGAGGGGGTGGATTTCGAGCTTGAGATCGATCTTGTCGAACAGCGTCGCCAAGTCGATATCGATGGGCCGGTTGATGACGAGCCCGAGCGCGCCGCGCTCGTTGTGCTCGCACATGTACACGACCGTGCCCGAAAACGTGGAATCCGCCATGCCGGGCATAGCGATCAGGAACTGATTCGTGAGATTGATAGGTGCGTCCGGCGAGGCCATACAACTAGTTTACCAAAAGCCCCCGGCCATCGCCCCCTTTCATTTGGAGGAAACGGCTTCGGCGGCAAGATTTTTTGTGCTGACTCATGCACCCGAGCCGCTTGCGTGCGGCGGCGTGGCATTCAGCGCTTCCAAGTCGGCGGCCTCGAGCCAGCGCCATTCACCCGGCGCGAGATCCCCCAGCGACAGCCCCCCGATCGTGCTGCGATGCAACCCGGCCACGTGGTTGCCCACCGCAGCCACCATGCGTTTCACCTGGTGGTATTTGCCCTGCGTGAGCGCCATGCGCAGGTGGTGCGTGTCGACACGCTCGGCCCAGGCGGCGCTCACGTTTTCATTCTCGTCAGCCAGCAGCACACCGGCACAGAGCTGCGCGACCTGGGCATCGGTCACCGGTTCGGCGGTGGTGATTTCATACACCTTCGGCACCTGGTGGCGTGGGCTGGTGAGCGCGTGGACAAACTGGCCGTCGTCAGTCAGCAGCAGTAGGCCGGTGGTGTCCTGATCGAGCCGCCCGACACACTGCACGCCGCGCTCGCGCAACGGCACCGGCAACAGCGTGTACACGCTCGGATGATGCTTCGGCTTTTGCGAGCACTCCACGCCGGTCGGTTTGTTGAGCATCAGATAGGCGCGGGCGTGATACGTCCAGCGTTCGCCGTCCACGTCGAGCACCAGACCGGCGGTATCGACCACCGTGTCTGGGTCTTCCATCTCGACGCCGTCAATGAACACCAGCCCCGCGAGCACGAGGTCCTTGCAATAACGGCGCGTGCCAAACCCCTGCGATTGCAGGATGCGATACAGCGGAAGACGAGCAGAAGAATCAGCCATGACAACAACGTGAAGAAGACAATACAGCGCAGTTTTTGCGATACGCTCAGCCAGTCTCTGACCCTGCCGAACCGTCGATGCCCACCGCCACCCAACGCCGCACACCCTATGAGATTGGCGCGCATTTCCAGCGCGGGCTGGTGTGGTTCCGGCGCGATCTGCGTCACTTTGACCACGCGGCGCTGCATTATGCCTTGCGCCATTGCCGCGAGGTCTTTTGCGTGTTCGTGTTCGACCGCGACATCCTCGACGCGCTGCTCGCGCGCGGGCGGAAGGCAGACCGCCGCATCGAGTTCATCCGCGCGTCCATCGAGGAATTACGCGCGGCATTGCGCGAGGCCGGCGGCGACTTGATCGTCGTGCACGATCACCCGCGACATGCGATTCCGGCGCTTGCACGCCAGCTTCATATCGATGCCGTGTTTGCCAATCACGACGAAGAACCGGTCGCGCAGGCCCGTGACGAAGCCGTACGCAAAACACTCGCGCAGCAGCCGTGTGCCTGGTTTGACTTCAAGGACCAGGTGATCTTCGAGCGCGATGAAATCCTGAACGGCCAAGGCAAACCTTACGGGGTCTTCACGCCCTACAAGAATGCTTGGCTGGCGACGCTCACGCCGTTCGACCTGCGCGCATATCCGACCGAGCCGTACTTCGGCGCGCTGGCCAAGGTGCCGCAGGCGCTGACGCATGCAACACCCTCGCTGGAAGCGATGGGCTTCGCGCCATCCAACCTATCGGAGATCGCCCTGCCGACCGGTATGGCCGGCGCCAAAGCGCTACTCGATGATTTTGAAGCGCGGATGGATAACTACCATGCGCGGCGAGACTACCCCGCCGCGCGCGGCCCCAGCTACCTGTCGACGCATCTGCGCTTCGGCACCGTGTCAATCCGCACCTTGGCCGCTCGTGCCCACGCAGCCATGCTGCGCGGCAACCAGGGCGCGGCAACCTGGTTATCGGAACTGATCTGGCGGGACTTCTATTTCATGATCCTGCATCACCGCCCGGATCTTGCCGACGGGGCGTCGTTCCACCCGGAATTCGATCGCGTCCGCTGGGTGGACGGCGAAACCGGCGACACGCGCTTCGAAGCGTGGAAGGCAGCCCGCACGGGCTATCCCCTGGTGGACGCCGCCATGCTGCAAATCCACCAGAGCGGCTACATGCATAACCGCCTGCGCATGGTGGCGGCCAGCTTCCTCATCAAAGACCTGGGCGTCGACTGGCGACGCGGGGAGCAGTACTTTGCCGACGTGCTCAACGATTTTGATTTCGCGGCCAACAACGGCGGCTGGCAGTGGGCGGCATCGAGCGGGTGTGATGCGCAACCGTGGTTCCGCATCTTCAACCCGGTCACGCAATCGGAGAAGTTCGACCCGCGGGGCCGCTTCATCCGCAAGTACCTGCCGCAACTGGCGGGGCTGCCCGACAAGTACCTCCACGCGCCTTGGACAGCACCAGCCAGTGTGTTGAAGGAAGCCGGCGTGGTATTGGGCGAAACGTACCCGCATCCGATTGTCGATCACGCAGCCGCACGCGCGGCCACGCTGGACCGCTACGCTGTCACCAAAGCCAATCGCACGTCAGGCGCGGAAGCCGCCGCGCTCAGCAAAAGCGACGCCGAATAACGCACCAAAGACAACGGGCCGGTATGCACCGGCCCGTCATCCGTACTGCCTCAGGCTGCCTCAGCTTGCATTGGCCGCCGGCGCACGGTCTCCGATGAGCGTGCGCAGATGCTGCAGCAGCTCCTCTTCGTTGTACGGCTTGCCCAGGTAGACATTCACGCCGATCTCCGCAGCGTAGCGGCGGTGTTTGTCCGCCGTACGCGACGTGATCATGATGATCGGCGTGGCGCCGATACGCTCGTCCGCACGCACGTTGCGCGTGAGGTCGAAGCCGTCCATGTGCGGCATTTCGATGTCGACGAGCATCGCATCCGGCGTGACTTCCTGCAGTTGACGCAGCGCGTCCACACCGTCGCGCGCAAGCACGGCCTGGTAACCGGAACGCGTAAGCAGACGCTGCGTCACCTTACGCACCGTGAGCGAATCGTCGACCACCATGACGATCGGCTGCGTGGCCAGGCCCGGCACCGCGTCGGTGTTGCCGCTGCGCGAGAGTTCTGCCACGGCGCCCGTGGTTTCCTGATCGGCCTGCGGCAAACCCAGCGCAGCGGCTTCGCGCTCAAAGCGCTGCGTGAGCACCACCGGGTTGTAGATCAGCACGATCTCGCCGTCACCCAGCGTGGTCGCACCAGCGATACCTTCCAGACGTGCGAGGTGCGGGCCAATGTGCTTCACCACCACTTCGCGGTTGCCGATCACTTCGTCAACGTGCACGGCTGCGCGGTCGGCACCGCTGCGCACCACCACGGCGGGCGAGTACTTGCGCGCGCCCGTCACCGGTTGCGCCTCTTCAAGCAGCGCGCCGAAGTAATGGAACGGCACCTGGCCGTTCGGCAGTTGCAATGCCGCGGCGTTGTAGGCCTCCGCCAGCGCCTGCGGACGCAGTTGCTGCACGTGGTCGATCATGCCCGACGGAATCGCGTACACGCGCTCGCCCACGCGCACCAGCAGCACCTGCGTAATCGCAGTCGTGAGCGGCAGGTGAATCGTGAAGCGCGTGCCGACATCCGGCGTGGTTTGCAGCGAAATGCGGCCGCCAAGTGCCACCGTCTCCGCACGCACCACGTCCATGCCCACACCACGGCCGGCCAGCTCCGACACCTGATCGGCGGTGGAGAAGCCCGGCGTAAAGATCATCTCGGTCAGGCGCGCGTCGCTGGCTTCTTCGTCAGGGGCCAACAGTTGGCGCTCCAGTGCGCGAGCACGAATGCGGTCGAGGTTCAGGCCACCACCGTCGTCAACGAAGTTCAGCACCACTTCGTTGCCTTCCTGCTGCACTTCAAGCGTCAGCTCACCAGCGGGGGCCTTGCCCTTGGCGCGGCGCTCGTCGGCGGTTTCAATGCCGTGCGCGACCGCGTTGCGGATCATGTGCTCGAGCGGGCCGCCCATGCGGTCCAGCACGCTGCGGTCCAGTTCCACCGTACCGCCCTTGATGAACAGGCGAACTTCCTTGCCGGTTTCCGATGCCGCCTGGCGGGCCACGCGGTACAGCCGGTCTGCCACGGTATCGAACTGCACCATGCGCGCGCGCATCAGGCTGCGCTGCAGGCCGCGCGTGAGGCGTGCCTGCGTTTCCAAGTCCAGCGAAGCCTGATCGAAACCGCGGAACAAGTTCTGCTGCACCGTGGCCACGTCGTTGACAGACTCGGCCATCATCCGCGTGAGTTCCTGCAGACGCGTGAAACGGTCGAACTCCAGCGGGTCGAAGGCTTCGGAGTGCGCGGCCGCATCGGCAATGCGCGACTCCATCTGCGTTTCGGCCTGGATTTCGATCTCGCGCACCTGTGAGCGTAAGCGCGCCACGTTGTCGTTCAGTTCCGACAGGTAGGTCTTGAGCGCATCGACTTCCGATTCCAGACGCGCACGCGCGGCACCGACTTCGCCAGCATCGTTGATGAGCGAATCGAGCGCACGCGCCTGCACACGCACCATCGCGCGCTGGCGTTCGGCTACCTCCAGGGCTTCGGCTTCGGGGCTGCGCGCGCCGGTCAGATCGACGCTCGTCGTGGTGGCCACCGTGGGCAGCATCGACGTGCCGGACGAGGCCTGCGCATCTGCCGACATCTGCGGCGCGTCGGCAGCGTCGGCCAGGCCGGCGTCCAGCGACAGCACCTTGCCGGAGCCCAGCGCATCGACGTGTGCCTGGATGCGGTCGAACCAGACGTAGAGCTTGCGGAACAGCGCGTCGTCCACGCGGTTCTGGCGCAGGCCGCCTTCGATGGCGCTTTCCATTTCGTGGGCGACCTGGCCCAGCGTCATGGCACCTGCCATGCGCGCGCTGCCCTTGACGGTGTGCAGGTTACGCAGCAGCAGGCCAGAGGTGCTACGGTCCTGCGGCGCGGCTTCCCACGCACGCAGATGCTGGCCGAGTTCGGGCAGCGCCGCGTGGGCTTCTTCCAAGAAGATTTCCAGCAGTGCCGGGTCCAGCGCATCGGTCGGCGCCTGGCGCACAAGTTCGGCCACTGCCGGCTCAACCACCGGCGGCTCATACACCGGCGTCAATTGGACAAGGTCTTGCGCGGGCGCGAAGGCGGGCTCGTCCGCCAGGCCGGCGGTTTCGTTCTCGGCCTGTTCGGCTTCGACAAAGGCTTGCGGCGCCGGCTCCAGCGGCAGGCGCGGACGCACGAGCACGCGCTCGCACAACTCTTCCAGGCTGCGGCGCAGCGGCTCGTCGGTCTCGGGCCAAACGCTGGCGGCGAACTGATGCAGCATGCCGCGCATGCGTTCAACAGCCTGATCGAGCAGGCGGAAGTCGCCCGGGTGCATCGCTACGGGGCGGCTGTTCAGGTTCAGCAGCACCTGTTCCAGCGCATCGGCCAACTGGCGCACGGGCTCCAGCTCAACCACGGCAGAACTGCCTTGCAGCGTATGCGCGGCACGCAGGGCCAGCTCGCTCGGCGGCGTGCGGCCTTCATGGCGCCACTCCGAGAAATCCACGCCCAGGCGACGGATCAGATCATCCGCTTCCTGCAGGTAGACGTTGTACAGCGCCACACTCACACGCACCGGGCCGATGACCTTCACGCCATCGTCGTGCGGCACCTCTTCCTGCTCGGCGGTCTGCGCGAACGGGAAGGGAATCACCTTGGCATCCGCTTCAGCTTCGGCTTCGACTTCGTTGGCGACAGGCTCAACGACGGCGTCTTCGGCCAATTCGGCAGGTTCGGCAGGTTCAGCGACAGGCTCTGCAACGGATTCGATCGCCGCCGCTTCCATGATCGGCTCGCTGACGAGCTCGACCGGGGGCTCGACCACCGGTTCCACGAACGACGCCGCAGTCTCAGGCTCGCTGACTTCGGGTTCGATGGCGGGTGCCGTCGCCTCAGGCATCGGCACTTCGACTTCGGGCAGCGGGGGTTCGTCGTCCCACATGAGCGTTGCTGCTTCGTGCGGGTCGACAGCCGGCTCCTGCGGTGCGGCCTCGACTGCCAGCGCTTGCGGCTCTGCCGGCTCTACATGACCGGCAGGCTCGTGTGCTTCCTGCACGTTGTGCGACGTCTCCAGCCACACGAACGGGCCGCCATGGCGTACGCGTTCTGCAGCCGCCACCAGCGGTTCGATCGGGTGATCGGCTTGCGGCGATTGGGCAATCGCGGCGGCCCACGTCGACAGCTCGGATTCGGCACGCGTGAGCAGCGCAGCCAGATCGCGCGTGGGCACACGGCTCTCGGCCAGCCACACGTTCATGACCTGTTCGATGGCCCAGGCAGCCTCGCCATAGCGGGTGAGGCCGACCATGCGGCCCGAGCCCTTGAGCGTGTGGAAAGCACGACGCAATTGCGTGAGCAGATCCAGATCCGAGCCGGTCGCCACGCCACCGCTGCCGGCTTCGGCGGCAGCATGCAGCGCATCCAGATCTGTACGCACGCCGGCCAGCACTTCCTCGGCTTCGGACAGGAAGATGTCGAGCAGCTCGGCATCAATGGATTGCGTATCGCGCGTGACAACCGCAGAGGTTGCAGCGCTGGATTCGGCAGCTGGCGCCGCGGCCGGTGCGGCCAGCGCCGCTTGCATACGCTCCAGTGCGCCTGCACTGCCCGCCTGCCAGGCATCGAACTGGGCCAGCGCCTCTTCCAAACGGCGGCGGCGCGCCGGGTCATCGTCGATGGCGGCAGCGTCGCGGGCTTCCTGCAGCGCGGTGCGCAGCTCAACGGCCAGCGGGTCGGCTGGGTCGACGGGTTGCTTGGCCAGCAAGCGGTCCAGCATGGCGTGCAACGGCGATGCCGCATCGGCATCCGCAGCATGCGTATCGGTTTGCGTGGCGGCTTGGGCTTCGCGGCGGACCAGCATGCCGGTTTCGGCGTCAAAGGCAAAGGCCTGCCAAGCGGTCTCGCGCTCGGTCGGGGTCAGCTTGCCTTCAATGACGATCTCATCGACCTGTCCGCCCGTCAGCTCGGTGCCGGCAGACAGCGCATCCAGCAGGCCCTGCAGCCCGCTGACGTTGGCGGCCAGCGCAGCGAGGTAGCGCTCACGGTCGGCCACTGCATCAACGCCGGCAGCTTGCAGTGCGGCAATGGTCGATTGCGCGACTTCCGTGGCGTGCACGGCTTCGTCTGCGCCCAGCGCAGCAAACGTGCCCTGCATTTCGCCGAACAGGCGGGCGGCTTCTTGCAGGCCACCGCTTTGTTCACCCTCGCGCTCAAAGGCGTCGAGGTGCGTCTCGGCCGAAGCCAATTGCGTTTGCAGCGTGCGGACTTGGTCAGCACGCGCACGGCGTTGTGCGGTTTCGTCGGCCAACAGGGCAAGCCATGCGGGCGCGCTGTCGTTGTCGTTGCCGCTTTCGCGGACGGCCAGTTCGCTGCAACGTGCGGCAAACCAAGCACTGCGCAGATCACCGGATTCGCCATGCAGCGCCCACGGGCGGGCCAGCATGCGCGCGAGGAACTGCAGCGTGGGCGCCACGTCGTGGCCACGCGTTTCCGTCAGGCGGGACGACAGTTCCGCCAGTGCGGGTTGACCCAACGCATGCGCGTGCATGGCCAGCGTCTGCAGCGCGGCGTCGATCTCTTCGGCGTCGGGGGCGGGTTGCTGGCTCAGCGTTTCGAGTGTGCGGCCCACGCGTTGCAGCATGTCGCTGGCATCGGCCGGCAGCAATGCGTAGTACTGGCGCGTGTGCAGCGCACCGGCGGGTGCGTGCGTGGGCGGAATCGCGAAGGCCTGCACGCAGGCAACGATGTCGGGGCCGAGCGTGTCATCGCCCACCGGAGCGGCAGGCGCGTTGTGGTAAGCCATGCCCGCCAGCAGGTACAGTGCATCGGTCAGCAAACCCTGCGGCAGGTGGATGTTGTTGTGCGAGTACTGGCGCAGCAGCAGGTTGACGCGCGCGGCCAGGCGCTTGGCCGTCAGATCGACCGGCACCAGGCCCGCACGCAGCGCGCCAAAGGTCAGCGCCAGCACGAGCCAAAGATCACGCTGCAGGTCATCACCAGTGCGGCGCGGCTCGCGCTCCAGTGCGCGGATGCTGTGCAGCAGTTGCTCCAGCGGCGCATAGGCCGCTGCCGCGGCTGCGGGGTCAGCTTGCGCGCCCTCACTGGACGCCGGTGCGCGCAGCGCGGTCAACAGCGCGAGTTCGAATTTGCGGCGCAAGCGCGCCAGGCCCGGCAGATCCCGCGAGGGCAGCAGCAGTGCCGGCAGGTGGCGCAGTTCATCAGCCCACAAGTCAGCCGGGTGAACGCGCTCTTCGCCCAGGCGGGCGAGCACGGCTTGATACGGTTGGAACAGGCGCAGCGGCTCTTCGGCCATGCCGGCCATCAGGTCGGCCACGTATTCCTGCATGGCCTGCACGGCGCGCGAGAACACATCTAGCGTCTGCATGTCCGACGCCACGGTGCCGGCATCCACTGCATCGAGCAGCCGCTTGGCGGCCTGGCAGTACACGTCGATACCGCGCAGGCCGACGATCAGCAGCGCGCCGGCGGCCTGGTGCAGATATTGGCCGGCCAAGCGCAGCGACGTGTTATCGCGCGCGCCAATGACTTCCGGGTTGGCGACGATATCGGCCACGTATTCGCCGAACTCGCGCACAGCGTCGTCCAGCGCGGCGCGCATGTTGGGCGCCACCCAGGCCAGCGCGGAAAGATCGCGTGCCGGCACGGCAGACTTCTGACGCGCCACAGGGGCTCCCACCGCCTCAAATGAGGCAGCATCTGGCGGGGCGGGCTGCGCGGAAGATTGATGATGCATATGTGCTTCCAAAAAGCAGGAGGCGGTTGCCGCGATTGCCCGGGGTTGGCCCCTTCGGCGTTCCCGCCCGAAATCCAGTGACGGCGTCGATCGTGACGCCGTTACGTCACGCAGTTACGCAACTTAGGCGATACGGAACCGTGCCACCGAATCACGCAGTTCTTCAGCAAGCTGCGTGAGCTGGCGCACCGACTGTGCGGTCTGGCGCGTACCGGTCGACGTCTGCTCCGTGATGTGCAGAATCTGTTCGATGTTCTGCGCCACGTCAGATGCCAGCGTAGCTTCGTGCGAGGTCGTCTGCGAGATGCTTTCAATCAGTTCGGCAAGCTGGCGCGACACGCGGCCGATCTCCACCAGTGCAGCACCGGCGTTATCGGACAGCTTCGCCCCTTCCACCACACCCGCCGTGCTGCGCTCCATAGCGTGCACCGCGTCTTGCGTATCGGTCTGAATCGTGCGGATCAGCGCACCGATCTGCTTGGCTGCCTCGGCAGAGCGTTCTGCCAGGCGCTGCACTTCCTCTGCCACCACCGAGAAGCCGCGGCCGGCTTCACCAGCCGATGCCGCCTGGATGGCTGCGTTCAGTGCCAGCACGTTGGTCTGCTCGGTAATGTCCGAGATCAGCTCCACGATTTCGCCAATCTCCTGCGACGATTCGCCCAGGCGCTTGATCCGCTTCGAGGTTTCCTGAATCTGATCACGGATGTCGTTCATGCCCGTGATGGCGTTCTGCACGGCTTGCTGACCTTGCTCGGCAGCAGCCAGCGAGGCGCGCGCCACGTTGGCCGATTCAGCTGCGCCGCGCGAGACCTGCGTAATGCGATCAGCCATCTCCACCACCGACTGACCGGTCTGGCGAATCTGGCGGGACTGTTCTTCCGACGCGGCCACGAGCGATTCCGACGTGCTCTGCACTGCGGACGATGCCTGCGTCACCTGCTCGGCCGTCTGCTGCACCCGGCCGACCAGCTCGCGCAGTTCTTCCACGGTGTAGTTCACCGAGTCAGCAATGGCGCCGGTAATGTCTTCCGACACGGTGGCCTGCTTGGTCAAGTCACCGTCTGCGATGTCCTGCAGCTCGTTCATCAAGCGCAGAATTGCGGCCTGCGTGTTGTCGTTGTTGCGCTTTTCAACCATCCGGCGCTCTTCCGCTTCACGCTGACGGGCTTCTGCTTCCATCGTACGCACGCGCGAATCGCGCAGGTACAGGGCGGCCAGGCCGGCCAGGCAGACCACCGTCAAGATGGCCGACAGCACCACCGCGCCCAGGGTCAGCGGACGGTTACGCACGCTGCCTGCATAGGCAGACTGCAGTTCCGACAAGTCGGCACGCAGCTTTTCGTTGTCGTTGAAGATCTGCTGCTGGGCGCGCTTTGCTGCAATCAGGCCCGGCAGGTTTTCCAGAATGATCTGCGTGGTCTTCTGCACGTTGTCGAAACGCGACTGCAGTTCCACCAGATAGCCCTTCGTTTCCGGATCGGTCACCGGCGACAGGCGCAGCGCTTCCGAGCCGTTGAGCAGGCCATTCAGGGTTTCATTGAAGGTGTTGGTGTCCTTACCGAGCAGGAACGCCGTTTCCGGGTTCACGCCTTCGCCGGCCAGGAACTCGTTCATGTTCTTACCCAGACGCTGCGTCAACATCACCAGCTGCGACGAGGCGGCCACTTCACGGGCCGGCGCGTTGGTCTGCAGCTTCATCGACGAGATCTGTTCGGCTTCTTCCAGCAGTTCGGGGTTGGACGCGTTGAACACGTTCAACGTCTTACCCACCGCCACCAGCGTCTTTTCCTGCGCGAGCACCGCTTGGGCGCTCTTGTCGCTGCGCTTCCATTCGTCGATCGACTTTTGCAGCAGGGCTTCAGCATCGCCGCCGGACGTGGCACGCACGCCGCGATCGGAGTTGCCGTTCTTGAGCGCATCCAGGTTCTCTTGCAGGCGCGCGCGGCTTTCCTTGAGCTGTGCGAAAGCGTTGGTGTTACCCAGCAACGCCACCGGCACGGCCTTGGCCAGACGCTGCGAGTGCATCAGCGTGTCACCGGCAATTTCAATCTGCACCGAGCCGTTGTTTGCCTGCCGGTTATCCAGGTACACCGAGATCAGCAGGGCCAGCAGGCCGACCACCAGGCCGATGGTGAACACACGCTGCTGTGCAGCAAACGGCACGCGCTCCATCCAGCCGATGATGGCGTCGACCGGGGTGCGGCCCAACTGCGTGGGTGCACCAGCGGGATTGTCGTCATCCTCGCGGGCCGGATCATCCAACTGCACGGAAGCGGCAGCCTGCTGCGACGACAGGCCCTCCACGGCAACCTCTGGCGCCCCTGCCTCGCTCTTGGCACGGCGACCCGCGTTGAACCACTTGAACCCCATAGGACCCTCTTGTTTTGTCGATGCCACTGTCTCGTCTTGTCGAGAACAGCCGCATGGATTTCCCATCCGCGTCCACACCTTGTCTTGCCTGGCGTGGTCCGCACCTCTTGCCCCTATGCGCGCTTCGCTCCCGTCGCGAATGCGCGCAATCTTTCTTGTTCGTTGCCGGGCCGATCGAGCGGCACCGGTCTGTACTTCAACTGACTAAACGGCTGATTTGCTGACGACTTGCGCCGCACCATCATGCGCGGCTGCGACCCACCTGCAGGAAGGCCGGATCGGCCAGCAATTGGCGCACATCCAATTCACGCCATAACAAACCCTGGGCATCGCGCCAGGCGCGACCTTGCCACGGGCGGTTCTCATCCGGGGTGGCCTCGGCCGGCTGCAGATCACTCAGGCTGCGCAGGCCCGCCACGCGCGGCACCAGAATCGCGCAGGCGCGCTGCGGATCCTTGGACAGGACCACGATCTTGGCGCCGCCGGTGCCGACCGTTGCGGCCTCGCCGCAGAACAGACCCAGATCGATCACACCCAGCAACGTGCCTCGCGCATTCACGAGGCCCAGATACCACGGTTGCGTCAGCGGCACGCGCGCGGGCGGCTGGTAGTCCAGCACTTCGCCCGTTTCGGTTAGCGAGAGCAGCCAGTGGTGCTCGCCGATCTGCACCCCCAGAAAGCCTTCCGACGACGACTTGGCGCGCGCCTCTTGCAGGCGGCGTGCCAGCATCGCCTGGTATTCATGCAGGCGCTGGCGGGAGGTCAGGTTCGTGCGCGTTTCGGTCATGTGCGATGCCTTGCGGGCGTTCCGGGCGATAGCGGGATGCCGCTTACTGCGGCAGCTTGCCGATCTTTTCGAGCAGCTCTTCGGCCTTGACCGGCTTGACGATGTAGTCCGACGCGCCTTGGCGCATGCCCCACACGCGGTCGGTTTCCAGCCCCTTGGTCGTGCAGATGATCACGGGGATGTTCTGGAAGCGCTCGTCCTTCTTGATGGCGCGGGTTGCCTGGTAGCCGTTCTGGCCCGGCATCACCACGTCCATCAGGATCAGGTCGAAAGTCTCGGCTTCGAGCTTGGCCATGGCCTGATCGCTATCGGCAGCCACCGTCACCTTGAAACCGTTCTTGCCGAGAATTTCCGACAGGTGCAGCGCTTCGGTCGGGGAATCATCGACCACCAACACTTTCTTGATTGCCATAAAACAGTCCTTCGATAAAGAGAGAGCCGTCATTGCCTGGCAGCCTACGCCGCCAGCAGATGAGTCTGGACCGCCTCCAGCAGCGCCTCCTTGGTGAAAGGCTTGGCGAGGTGATCCACCGCCCCGACCGACTTGCCCCGCGCGCGGTCAAAAATTCCGTCGCGCGAAGACAGCATGATCACAGGCGTGGCATGAAATTTCGGGCTTTTCTTGATGAGCGCACACGTCTGATAGCCGTCCACATTCGGCATCAGGATGTCGCAGAACACGAGATCAGGCTTCAGATCGCCGACCTTGGCCAGTGCATCGAAGCCGTCTTCGGCCAGCACGACCTGGCAGCCAGCCTGCGTGAGGAAGATCTGCGCGGTACGGCGAATGGTGCTGGAGTCGTCAATCACCAGCACTTTGGTGCCGGCAAGAGGGCTTGCCAGTGGTTGGGATTCGGTCAGTTGTTCCACCCGCGCGGATTGCATCTTGTTCTCGTCATACGCGACTACGGCGACCACGGGTCGCCACGACATTCTGACCGGATGGATCGCGGCAAATCGCCGCGCAGCGTGCCCTCCCTATGGGAAAAGGCCCCCGCTGACGACGACTTCAAAACTACGCCCCCCGGCCCGCTTATGAAGTGTGAAGCTCAGAATTTGACGAAGTGTGACAAGTCACCCATCCGCCGTCAATGATGCCGTTCATGCGACGGCCCTCAGACGGGTGCTTGTGGCATGGAAGCGACGAGCGTCATCGAGCCGTCACTTCTTGATATTTGGCTCTCGGCAAGAGGGCAACCGCTCACTTGCCGACGAAAAACAGGTCAGATCCGACTCAGATCTGCACCATTTCGAAGTCTTCCTTGCGTGCGCCGCACTCGGGGCACGTCCAGTTGATGGGCACGTCTTCCCATTTCGTGCCGGGGGCGATGCCGTCATCCGGTGCGCCTAGTTCTTCGTCATAGATCCAGCCGCAAATCAGGCACATCCACGTCTTGAGTTCGGTATTGGTATCGCTCATAGGGTAAAGCTGGGTGGTTCCGTCTATTAAAATGGCAGGCCAGATGGTACCGAATCACGCCCGCGTGCGCCATAACAGGTGCCGGGCGAGCACGTTGTTTGACTGCATCCCACCTGCTTCTGCGTCAAACCACCGCATAATCGATCCCAATCGCCCTTAGTCCCCTATAAGCCCCATGCTGCAGCGGCATCCCGCGCGGCCCTCTTTGCTTCCAACGCATCCATGTCGAACTCCTCCCGCAGTGCTGCCCTGTTTGAACGTGCCCAGAAGACCATCCCCGGCGGCGTGAATTCGCCGGTGCGGGCGTTCCGCTCGGTGGGCGGCACGCCGCGCTTCATTGCCAAGGCGGCCGGCCCGTATCTGTGGGACGCCGATGGCACCCGCTATATCGACTACGTGGGCTCGTGGGGCCCGATGATCGTCGGCCATGCGCATCCGGATGTTGTCCGCGCCGTGCAGGAGGTCGCGGCGGACAGCTTCTCGTTCGGCGCGCCGACCGAGGCCGAAGTCGTCATGGCCGAAGAAATCTGCAAGCTTGTGCCCTCGATCGAACAGGTGCGGCTGGTGTCGTCGGGCACTGAGGCGACCATGAGCGCCCTGCGCCTGGCACGCGGTTTTACCGGGCGCGACCTGATCATCAAGTTCGAGGGCTGCTACCACGGCCACGCCGACAGCCTGCTGGTCAAGGCCGGCTCGGGCCTGCTGACGTTTGCCGATACCACGCAGAACGCGCCGTCGTCCGCCGGCGTGCCGGAAGACGTGGTCAAGCACACGATGGTGCTGCCGTACAACGACGTTGCCGCGCTGCGCGAGGCATTTGCACGCCATGGCAAGGAGATCGCCGCCGTCATCGTCGAGCCGGTGGCCGGCAACATGAACCTCGTACGTGGCAGCACCGAGTTCCACCAGGCCATGCGCGCGCTGTGCACGGAGCATGGTTCAGTGTTGATCTTCGACGAGGTGATGACGGGCTTTCGCGTAGCGCTGGGCTGCGCGCAGGCGCTGTACGGCATCACGCCGGACCTGACGTGCCTGGGCAAGGTGATTGGCGGGGGCATGCCGGCGGCGGCCTTTGGCGGCCGGCGCGACATCATGGGCTTCCTGGCGCCGCTGGGCAGCGTGTATCAGGCGGGAACGCTATCGGGCAATCCGCTGGCCGTGGCCGCTGGCCTGACCACGCTGCGCTTGATTGCGGCAGAGGGCTTCCACGACAAGCTGACCGCGCAAACGCGCAAGCTGGTCGATGGGTTGGCGGACCTTGCGCGCGAAGCCGGTGTGCCGTTTGCCGCAGACAGCGTCGGCGGCATGTTCGGCATTTACTTCCGCGAAGGCGTGCCGACCAGCTTTGCCGAAGTGACCAAGAGCGACGTGGGCCGCTTCAACGCGTTCTTCCACGCCATGCTGAACGAGGGCGTGTATCTGGCGCCGTCGGCTTTCGAGGCCGGCTTTGTGTCGGCCACGCATGACGACGCGATTCTGGATGCGACGTTTGAGGCAGCCCGCAAGGCGTTCAAGGCAGTCTGATCCGCCGGGGCGGAAAGGGCTTGGACCGGCGCGCGGCCCAAGCCCCCGCTCCATTGCCACTCAGTCGACGTGGTGCTCGGCCAGTTCCAATGTTTCAGAAAGCACGTCGGCGCGGTTTGCAAAGCCCCCGGTAAACCGGACCACGCGCCCAAGTTCGGGCGCATACCAAAGGGTCGCCTTGTACTGAACGGGGACGCCGCCCATGCCATTGACCACGTAGGTCCGGCTCAGGTAGCCGCGGTATGCGATGCGGATGGTGCGATATGTCCCGGCTGCCACCCGGATCGTCTCTTCCTGCTCGGCCACGCCTTCCAGGCTGATGTCCTTCGATCGCTTGGAGCGGCTGTACGCAACCTTCCAGCGGTTCCCCACCTGCACGTTGGCGGGCACCCAACCTCCGGGCGGCGCCCCCACATCGAATTCACCCCCGACCGGGGTGTTGACGCGATCAAGCCGGCCGTCCTTGAATTCCACGCGGGCGCCCTGGTTGAAGATCACGCGATCGTTTTCGATGCGGTCAACGCGATACGAGACCTGCTGGCTCGTACGCGTGAGGTTGTCGGTGAGCCGGTAGCGCCACACTTCGCCCACGCGCGGAGAACCGGGGGCAGCATCCGCCGGCAGCGTCGGTGCGGTTTGCGGCTGCGCGCCGCCCGTTTGCCGATAGCTCGCCACGGCGGCGGCGCCGCGTGCGTAGATCTGCGAGATCCACGATGCGGGCGCGGCCTGCTGGCGCGTTTCCGCTGAAGACGCCGGGTTCATCAGGACGCCCACCAAGCGCCCGTTCTCGTCGAACAGGCCGCCACCTGCGCTGGCGGCATCGGGTTCGACGGACACTTCGATACGGTCCAGCCCGCCATTGGCGCCCGCCCGCAAGCCGGTGACAGTGGCCTCACGCACTGCCAGCGCCGGGCCGATAACCGACGCGGCGACGACTTTCTGGCCAAAGCCGGGTGCCGCCGACGGCGACAGCTGCGCCGCCGGCGCATTGAGATCCGCCACCTTCAGCAAACACAGGTTGCGCTCCACGTCTGGTGCATCCAGCGTGGCGCCGTAAGTCACATTGCCGCGATGGACCGAAATGGATCGGGCGCCGGCCAGCACATTGCACGCGGTGACGACCTGCCCCGGCCCCGTCACGATGCCGGAGCCCGTACGCAACATCGCGCCTTGCGGGCCATAGACGTAGACGGCATACACACTGGTGTTCAACTGCTCCAGGCTGATGGCCCAGGCAGGCGTGGCGGCGGCACAGAACAGTCCAAAGAAAAGAGGCAGGCGAGATAGGCGCATGGTGGCGTCGGAAGGATGTATTGAGGTAAGACGGGCCGCGCTCAGCGCAGCAAGTTGGAATGGGGATAGCGACAGTCAGTGCGGCGGCAGTACGTAGCGCAGGTCATCCATTGCCACTGGCCTGGCATCGGCGCTCGGCTGAGCTGGCGTGCCGGCAGAGGGCCCACCCGCGCTGGCGGTGTTGACGATGACGAGGCCATTCCCCGCTGCGCCTTGGCGAGCATCGATGACCGTGCTCTCGCCCATGCTCACGCGGATGAATTCGGGGTAGTCGTACGCGGCGCCCGAGGTCGTATCCACCGCCACGCCGATCGCGCCGCCAAAAAGAATGTTGCCGAATGCGAGCGCCTTGGTGGCAGACACCACCGTTGCCGTGCCCGTTGCCACGCCTGCCTTGTCGCATCGGACTTTCAGGTTGCCGTAAGCCCGGCTGATGGTGACCGTGCCCGGGGTCGTCACGTAATAGGTGCCCTTGTTGTTGACCATTTCGCAGCGGGCGCCTTCCACGGGGCGGTCGGCTTGGTGGGTTTCCACGGAGACCACCTGCCCGGTGCCGCCGACAATGGACGCACAACCGCTTGCCAGCCCCGCGCTGGCGACAATCAATAGTCGAATGCGCCGCATATTCCCCCCGGAGCTGTGGCGTGGTGTGTTCTTCTCTGTCTGGCGCGTCTGCGCAACTCTGCATTTAGGCAGACGGCCGGTACTGTAGCGCGAGGTGTGATCTAAGCACCCCCTACCTGCGCAGGGGTGCACTATAAACGGAACGGGCCGATCAAAGCCGCATCACTGCTTCCTGCAGCTCAAATGCCAGGGCCTCGGCAGCCCGCATCATCGGCGCGCGCAGGACGTTCTTCACCAGCCCTTCAGCAGCCAGCCACGCCTTGAGCGGCCCTGGGTTCGTCTGCACGAACAACAACCGGATGACGGGCGCCAACGCATGGTGCAAATGCCGCGCATCGTTCAAGCGCTGCGCTTGTACCGCCCGGACCATCTCGACAAACAGTTCGGTCCGCACGTGGGCCGCCGCGATGATCGCGCCCACGCCGCCCGCGCACAGCGTGCCGAACACCTGCGCATCCTCCCCCGTCAGCACCTGCAGGCGCCCATCGGCAATCACGCGCTGTGTCTTGTCGGCATCGCCGCCGCAATCCTTGATGCCGTGGATGTTGGGGTGGGCCGCCAGCGCGAGCAGCGTTTCGGCATCGATGGTCGCGCCGGTGCGGTATGGAATGTCGTATAGCAACACCGGCACGGGCGACGCGTCGGCGAGCGCGGTGAAGTATTCGATGATCCCGTCCTGCGACGGGCGAATGTAGGACGGCGCGGGGATCAGGAACGCTGCGGGCCGATGCTCGGCAAACCGCAGCATGCGCTCGCGCACCGACGCCAGGGCGCTGCCCGAGACGCCCATCACCACGGGCAGCCCGTCGGCGGCGGCGCGCACGGTGTCGAGCACATCGGCCTGCTCCTGGTCGGTCAGCGCGGCGGCTTCACCCGTGCTGCCGCAGGCCACGAACCCGGTCACACCTTGCGTGCGGTAGCGGGCCACTAATGTATACAGCGCACCGTAGTCGACCGACCGCGCCGCGTCGTCGACAAACGGCGTCACGATGGGCACCCAGATGCCGGCATACGACGGACGTGCGTGGGTGGACAGATTGGCTGATGAATTTTCAAGCACGACAACACTCCTGGACGAATCAACGACCGATCAGAACCGTCAGAAGCGCATCGGGAATACAGGGCCCGCGAGTTGCGGGTGAGAGGTCAACCGTGTCGAGTGAGTCGGTCAGCCGCTGTTCCGTCGCCCATCTGACGGAACAGCGCTCCGGTCAGACGAGCGGCTGTTTGGAGGCTTTTTTGGCGTGCGCGCGCGTCGACGCAACCGGCAGGCTGGCGGCCGGTGCAATGCAGATCGACGAGACGAAGGAAATTGCGCGCATGGAAATTGTCAAAAAAGTCCCCATACCGTACTGATGTGTGACTGGAGCGTCAAGCACATAAGCTACAGTGCGCTGGAACGCCAGGAGACGATGTCTGTCTCATGCCACATTCTTTTCAGATTCAGATTAAGACAAGAGGACTACATGACCCCTGCCCTGACTTTCCGCTCGACGCGTTTTTCGGTGCTGCGCTGGCTCGCGCTCTCCCTGGCCGTGCTGGCGGCGCCGTTCCTGTCCGCCTGCGGCTATAACGATTTCCAGGCCAAGGATGAAGCCACCAAGGCCGCCTGGTCCGAGGTCGTCAACCAATACCAGCGCCGTGCGGACCTGATTCCGAACCTCGTCAACACAGTCAAGGGCTATGCCTCGCACGAGAAGGACACGCTGGAAGCCGTGACCAAGGCCCGTGCCGCGGCCACCAGCTTCCAGATCACGCCGGAGGTGCTGAACGATCCGGCGGCATTCCAGAAATTCCAGCAACTGCAGGGCGAACTGTCGAGCGCGCTGTCGCGCCTGATGGCGGTATCGGAAAACTATCCGCAGCTCAAGGCTGACCAGTCGTTCCGTGATCTGCAGTCGCAGCTGGAAGGCACCGAAAACCGCATCACCGTGGCACGCCAGCGCTATATCAAGTCGGTGCAGGACTACAACGTGCTGGCCCGTAGCTTCCCGACCAACCTGACGGCCAAGGTGATGGGCTATCAGGTCAAGCCGAACTTCACGGTCGAGAACGAGAAGGGCATTTCCACCGCCCCGGCGGTGAAGTTCTGACGAGCTGACCACCATGCCGATCCGCGCGCGCGCCTACCTTGGCAACTTCGTCGCCCTCCTGCTGACAGCCGTCCTGTGGCTGGCCGCCGCGCTGCCTGCGCGTGCACAGAGTGACATGGTGGCCATACCGCCCTTGGCCGCGCGCGTGACCGACCTGACCGGCACGTTGAGCGCCCAACAGCGCAACGCGCTCGAACAGGTGCTGGCCGACTACGAACAGCAGCACGGCAGTCAGATCTTCGTGCTGATGGTGCCCACCACCGCGCCGGACCCGATCGAGTCGTACGGAATTCGCGTGGCCGAGGCGTGGAAGGCGGGCCGCAAGGGCGTGGACGACGGCGCCATCATTCTCATTGCCAAGGACAACCCGGCTTCACTGCGCAAGATGCGGATCGAGGTCGGGCGCGGGCTGGAGGGCTCGCTCACAGACGCGCAATCCAAACGCATTCTGCAAGACGTGATGGCGCCGCACTTCCGCCAGGGGGATTTCTATGGCGGGCTGTCGGCGGGCATCTCGGCCATCCAGACCGTCATTGCGCAAGAGAGCCTGCCGCCGGCGGAACGCGCTAAGCGTCAGCAATCCGGCGGCATCGGCGATTGGCTGCCGGTGCTGTTTCCCCTGGCGATCATCGTGTTCTTCGTGCTGAGCGCGGCGATGCGTTCGGGTGGCCGTGTGACAGGCAGCCTGCCCGGCCGGCCGGGCTCGCGCGTGATGATGGGCAACCGTGGCTGGGGGCCGGGCACCATCGGCGGCTTGGGTGGCGGACTCGGGGGTGGACTGGGCGGCGGCTGGGGTCGTGGCAATGGCGACTTTGGCGGCGGAAGCGGTGGCGGCTTCGGTGGAGGCAGTGGTGGTGATTTCGGTGGCGGCGGCGCCTCCGGCAACTGGTAACCGGTGAACGTAGCCATGGCATCCAAACCCCGATACCACCGTGGCGCACGCCGCGCCCTCACCCACCTGCTGACCACGCCGGCACACGCGCGGCGCGCATTCCCGCCAGACGATCTCCGCAAGCTCGAAGCCGCCGTGCGCGACGGCGAACAACGGCATCGCGGCGAAGTGCGCATCGTGATCGAAAGCGCGCTGCCGGTGCGCGATGCGTGGGCTGGCGTCACACCGCGGCACCGCGCGCGCACGCTGTTCGGCCTGCTGGAGGTGTGGAACACGCACGAGCACGTGGGCGTGCTGCTGTACATCAACCTGGCCGACCACGCCGTCGAGATCCTGGCCGACCACGGCATCGCGGCCAAGGTGGAGGCGCACGCCTGGCGCACCGTCTGCGACACCATCACGCGGGGCTTTGCGCAGCGTGTGTCGATCGCGCCTGTGCTGGATGCGCTGGCGCAGATCAACGACATCCTGGCTACGCACGCGCCTTCTGACGGCACACCGCGCGCCAATGAGTTGAGCGATCGGCCGCTGGTGCTGTAGCCATTCTCGTTCGCGGCACGCACACGCACCGGTCAGGCATGTGCGCACGCGCCGTTTCCCCCGCACCTTCCCACTTTTTCCGGGCCACGTTTCAGAACTGAAACAGTTTGGCCGCGATGGGCCGCGTCCAGGCGTCGGCAGTCCGCTTAATCCTTCCGTACGAGAGCCGAACCGCTAGCGCCTCGGGCATCGAGATCAGATACCCCGGGTGCAGTAGACCACCTCGCTTATCCGGCGCTCATCTGTTCCCGCAACGGCAAGTGCTTTCCCTGCCCCCGCCCGCCGGAGGCAACGCCGTGGGCGCGCACACAAATTGTCCGGGCAAGGGCGCGATGTTTCAGCGATGTAGCGTTTAACAGCGGTAGGCACGGCTCCGGGCTTACCCCCGTCTTTTTGCAGCGCACAACGCGCATGCATCACTTTTACGTTTGGTATTTGCGCAAACCTCGTGTGCGGCATCGTTTGCTGCGTTGTGTACGGCACAAAGTGTCCGTAACGCCGGGGATACAAGCGCGCAGCAATTGCCTGGGCTGAGGGCTGGCATGCCTGCTCAGCCATTGAAAAACAAGGACTTAGCGGCAATGGCACGGTCATCGCTCTTATGCCCCCGCCGACATAGCAGCAGGCTGTTCTGGAATAAGAAAACCAAGCCGGCGTATCACCAGGGGGTGGGACGTGGAAATCAAGCGTGGCAGGACCCAATGGACGAAGCGCTATGAACGCGGCGGCGCCGGCGTGGAATACGCACTGCTGCTGATGGTGGCGGCCATGGTGCTGGTCGGCGTCATGGCCAGTGTGGAAACCAGCATCGGCGACCTGTGGAACAGCGCCGCCGCGCAGATTTCCGCAGTACTCGGCTCCGGTTAGGGGTGGGGGGCAACGACCAAAAAAAAACAGCGCCAACAACAGAACAACGGCGCCAAAGCAGGAAGACGTAAGGGGAAGTTCAGACGAGGGCCGGTGCCACGTATGCGCCGGCCCAGCGCGGGGAAGCAGCAGCATCGCTTAACGCTCGCGTTCAGGAAGTTTTGCAACACGTTCAGGTGTGCACGGGCCTCTGAAGGTTGTAGCGGGCCAGTGCGCGACACCCGGAGCAGACACCGCAAGCAAGCGGTGATGCAACGGGTGGGACCACAGCGGTGGCGCTGCTGCCGATGCGGTCCCTGAAAAGGTGAAGTCGGGGGAGCCGTCTTGTCGCGTCGCTCCAAGGTGTTCCGAATGCGGTTCCGGTCTTGCACCGGGCACGAGCGGAAGCCTGCGCGCGATATCCCGTCGCCCTCGATCCGACCCCAGCCGCTTGCGGCCGAAACGGGTGTCCGATCTTCAGCGGGTGCCCCTTTTTCTCAACCATGACGTCAAGGAGAAGGGACATGAAAACCCTGTTCGAAGGCATCAAGCAATTTGCACGTGAAGAAGACGCAGCGGCTGGCGTGGAATACGCCCTTCTGCTGGCCATGGTGGCACTGGTGATGGCCGCGTCTTACACGACGGTCTCGACGGCAGTCAGCAGCATCTGGACCAAGATCGCCAGCGACCTGTCTTCGGCTGCGGGCTGAGCCGCCGCCGTGGCCGGACCGGGCCGGGCTGCACCGGCTTGGTCCTGCCAGGCGCACCGCACTTCCATACGCATTAACACCCATCGCCACCAGGAGCGCTTCCATGACTACCGCCCTGCACCTGACCAACCTGAGCCTCGTCGCCATGGTCACGACTGCCGCGGCATGGGATGTGCGCACGCGCCGCGTGCCGAACTGGCTGGTGGCCAGCGGGTTGCTGATCGCGCTGCTTGCGCAGTGCCTTGAACACGGCGTGCTGGCCGGGAGCTGGACATGGCTCCTGGGCACCGCCACCGGCCTGGGGTTGTTCCTGGGCTTGTATCTGCTGGGCGGCATGGGCGCCGGCGACGTGAAGCTGATGGGCGCAGTGGGCGCGTTCATGGCTCCCGCTGGCGTGCTGCATGTGGCCATCGTCAGCTTCATGGTGGGCGGCGCACTGGCGCTGGTGATGATGCTGATTCGCGGGAATGCCATGCGGGCGTTTTCCAGTGTTTCGGCGCTACTGCTCTCGCTGCCCTTCGTGGGCACATCCGGCACCAAGGTGGCCGCAGCCGGACGCGACAAGACAGACAAGACAACCCAGTTGCCGTACGCCGTGGCCATCGCCATGGGCACGCTGCTGGTGATGTGGGGCGTGCTGTAGCACGCAACGACAAAAGACGGCTCCGCCAGCCGCACCGCCAGCAACATCGGCGCCAAGGTGCGAGGACGGCAGCACGAGGGAAGCCAAGGGCCACGCAAGTCCGGCCCAGGCAAGGGGGAGTGAGATGCGCCAATGCAATCGCACCATCGGGCAATCCAGGACCGCCGTGAACCCGCATCGCCAACCGAGCGGGCCGCGTGCGGCCTGGCACCCCCCGCCACCGGCCGGCACCCGCGTTGCGGACCGCTGGCTCGGCCGGCCCTGCATCCCCATCCGCTGCATTTCGGTCAGTTGGAAACGGGGTCTCTGACAGACAAAACGAGGTTGCGAAATGAAAAACCTGCGCATCTTTTCCATGCTGCTGATCGCGGCCCTGGCGGGCCTGGCAGCGGTGATGTTCGCCTCGCGCTGGCTCATGCAGCAGAGCACCAGCGGCATCACCAAGGTGGCCGTCGCATCGGCCGATGTTGAACTCGGCCAGCGCCTGTCGCCCGAGATGGTCAAGCTGGTCGACTGGCCTGCGACCAGCCTGCCGCCGGGCGCCGTCACCGACGCCCAATCGCTCAACGGGCGGGTGGTGAAGGCCAGCCTCACGCGCGGCGAGCCGGTGCTGGAAAGCAAGCTCACGCCGGTGGGCACGGCAGGCGGGCTCTCGGCGGTGATTGCCGACGGCAAGCGCGCCATCACCGTACGGGTGAACGACGTAGTGGGCGTGGCGGGCTTTGCGCTGCCGGGCAGCTATGTCGACGTGATCGTCAACACGATGGAAGACGAGAAGCCCGGCATCAAGACCGTCAGCGCCGACCAGAAAGAACACTCGATCTCGAAGATCGTACTGGAAAAGATCCTGGTGTTGGCCGTCGCGCAAGAGGTGAGCCGCGACGACACCAAGCCCAAGGTCGTCAACGCCGTCACGCTGGAAGTCTCGCCCGACCAGGCCGAGAAGCTGGACCTGGCACGCAGCGTGGGCACGCTCTCGCTGGTGCTGCGCAACCAGGCCGACCCGCGCCCAGCTGAGACCAGCGGCGCCACCAAGAGCACGCTGCTCAAGGAGCCCGTCATCCAGGCTGCGGTGGCTGTGCCCGTGGTGAAGACCGTGCAGGTGGTACGCCGCGTGGCTGAGCGTCGGCCCGTCAGCGGCCCCGCCAACTGCGTGGGCGTGATCAGTGGCACGCAGCGCGATCAGGAGTGCTTCTGACCCATTGATCCACATTGCGCCGCACAGAACCCACAAGAAAACAGGCTCCACAAAGAGAGCCGGCCAAGCATCCGACCTTGTCAAGCAGAACAACCAATCTGGGGGACCGACATGGACCGACTCAACCAACACGGCGGCACGACACGCCGCCTGGGCTCTAGCCTGAAAGCCACCGCGCTGGCGGCGGCCCTGCTGGGGGTGTGCGGGCTGGGCACCGCCGACCTTGCCTACGCGCAAGCCGGCGTCGAGAGCGCCATCATCAACAGCGGCGCAACCGCGCCCGCCAAGCCGATGAAGATGTCCGCATCGGGGCCGATCCAGGTCACGATCGGCAGCCCGGCCACCGCCGAGGCCAACCGTGATACAGCCATCAAGGGCCCAAGCTGCACGGGCACCATGCGCTCGCACAGTGAGGTGACGGTGCCGGTGGGCAAGTCGACCATGGTGCAGTTGCCCGAGCCAGTGCGCAGCCGCACGGTGGGCAACCCCAACGTTGTGCAGGCGATGCTGGTGTCACCGCAGACGCTGTATCTGCTGGGCCAGGAAGTGGGCACGACCAACATGATCGTGCAAGGCCGCAGCGGCTCGTGCAGCGTGATCGACGTGGCCGTGGGTGCCGACCCTGGGGGCCTGCTGACCACGCTGCATGCGCTGGTGCCCGAAGCCACCGGCGTGCAGGTATCGGCCGCTGCCGACAGCCTCGTGCTCAGCGGCAGCGTGGCCGACTCCGTGCAGGCGCAGAAGGTGCTGGACATCGCCAATGCCTTCGTCATGCGTCAGACGCGCGGCCCCGCACGTGGTGATCAAGCCAATGCGCAAGCGGGCAACAACGCCATGCAGGGCATGCAGACGGCACCAGGCGCACCGATGCGCAGCCCCCGCATCATCAACATGATGTCGGTGGAGGCGCCGCAGCAGGTGATGCTGGAAGTGAAGGTGGCCGAAGTGTCCAAAACGCTGATCGACCAGATGGGCGCGGCCTTCAACCTGAACGGCGCGTTCGGCAGTTGGACGTTTGGCGCCATTGCCAACTTCCTGTCCAGCTCGCAAGACTTGGTCAGCTTCACCAAGGCCAACAACCTGCCGCTGAAGTTCGCACTCGATGCGCAGCGCGGCGACGGGCTAGTCAAGGTGCTGGCCGAGCCGAGCCTGATGGCCATCAGCGGGCAAGAGGCCAGCTTCCTGGCGGGTGGCAAGGTGTTCATTCCGGTGCCGCAAAGCTACAACGGTGGTTCGACCACCATCGTGCTGCAGGAAGAAACCTTTGGCGTAGGCCTGCGCTTCACCCCCACGGTGATGGAGAACGGCCGCATCAACCTGAAGGTGGCACCGGAAGTGTCGGAACTGTCGCCCACGGGTGTGGCCGTCACGGCGGCCAACACCAATGGCACGACCATCCTGCCGCTCATCACTACCCGGCGCGCGTCCACCACCTTGCAAGTGCGTGATGGCCAGAGCTTTGCCATCGGCGGGCTCATCAAGAGCAACATCACCGGTAGCCTGAAGGCGTTGCCTGGCATCGGCGAGTTGCCGGTGATCGGCTCACTGGCACGCAGCACGAGCTTCCAGGAAGACCGCACCGAGCTGCTGTTCGTGGTGACGCCGCGCCTGGTGAAGCCGCTGCCGGCGCAGTATCCGCTGCCGACCGACACCTTTGGCCAGGTCAACCGTGGTGAGCTGTATTTGAACGGCAACATGGAAGGCCATCCGGCCAAGCGCGTTGCGCAGCCTGCCTCTGCAGCACCTGCCGCCACAGCTCCAGCCACCCCGGCCGCCCCAGCCACAGCTGTCGCCCCGGCGACTGCGGAACCCGCCACCAGCGACGCCAAGCCGGCCACCGAACCGAGCGCGCCACCCGCACCGCCCGCCACGCAGGAGGCCACTGCCGTGTCGGCCGCACCGGCCCGCCAGTCCCTGCACTTCGCTGCCGCCGGCGAACGGCCGTTCAGCAACTGACCTGCCCACGACCTTCAAGGAGACCATCATGAAATACCTCTCAATGCTGGCGCGTGCGGGATTCTGCGGTGGCGCCGCCATCGCCCTGGCTGGGTGCATGCACACCACGCCACGGTATGACGCGCACTTCGGCGACGCCGTGCGCACGGTGCAGGCCATGCAGACGCTCAACCCGAATGCCTCGATGAACACCGACCCGGTGACGGGCGTGGATGGCCGCGCCGCCACCTCTGCCATGGACCGTTACAACACGCTGTTCCGTGCACCAACGGCCGACACCAGCGCATTCACGGTGGGCGTGGGATCGGGCAGCAGCCTCGACTCGATGGGCAAGTAACCACGGGCTCGCGCGGTATATACGCCGCGCGGCGCGAAGCTCACAGGAGCACAGCAATGGCCAAGATCGCTCTCGTATCCGCCGACGATTCGCACCAGCAGCATCTTGCGGCGCTGATCGCACAGGCTGCGAACCACGTCGTGCAACAGGTTCGTGCCGAACCGGCACAGGCTCTTGCCCGGCCGGGGCTCGGCCAAGGCTGCGACCTGCTGATCCTGGACGCCAGCACCTTCGGCCCAGATCAGCTCAGCCAGATGCGCCGGCTCACGACCGAACACCCCGAAACCCAATGCATGCTGGTGGCCGAAAACCCCAGCGCCGAGCTTCTCATGCGGGCCATGCGCGCGGGTGTGCAGTGCGTGCTGCCGTGGCCGCCCGATGCGGCGGAGTTTCGCGACGAGCTGCAACGCTGCACCAGCCACGCGCTGTCCAGCGGGCGCAGCGAGGGGCAGGTGCTGTCGTTCCTGTCTTGCAAGGGCGGTGCCGGCACGACGTTCACCGCCGCCAACCTGGCGCACGTGCTGAGCGTGCGCCACGGCAAGCGCGTGCTGCTGATCGACCTGTGCCAGCAATATGGCGACGCGGCCTTCCTCGTGACCGACCAGACACCACCGGCCACCGTGCTCACCGTCTGTCAGCAGATCGACCGCATGGACGCCGCCCTGTTCGACACCTGCCTCACGCATGTCGCCCCCGACTTTGACGTGCTGGCCGGCGCGGGCGACCCCGTCAAGGCCGGCGAGATCAAGGCCGCGCATCTGGAGCGCATCATCGCGCTGGCCACATCATTGTATGACGTGGTGGTCTTCGACATCGGGCAGGACATCAACCCCGCCTCCATCGTCGTGCTCGACCACAGCAAGCTGATCTACCCCGTACTGCAGATGAACCTGTCGTATCTGCGCGCGGGCCGCCGGCTGATGGAGCTGTGCCATTCGCTCGGCTATCACGCGGATCGTCTGCGCCTGGTCATCAACCACTTCGACAAGCACGCCCCCATCGAGCGCCGCACGATGGAAAACGCCTTCGGCATGACCATCGCACACGTGCTGCCGTATGACCCGGCCCCCGTGCGCGATGCCAGCAACCAGGGCGTTCCGCTATTGCAACTGACCGAGAACAGCCCGATTGCGCGCGCGCTGTGCGACATGGCCCGCCCGCTCTACCCCGACTTCCGGCATCAGCGCGACGGGCTGCTGCGCAAGCTGTTCGGCCAGCACAACCAAGTGCCCGCGCCCGTGCGTGCCTAACCTCTCTTTTGCGTGGAGCGCATCATGTCCTTGCGAGAACAACTCTTCCACCAAGCCGGTGAATCGATGCCGCTGCGCGTGCACCATGCCAACGGCGCGAGCGCGCAGACCAGCGCGGGGTATCAACAACTGGCCTCAGACATCCACCAGATCATCATCGACCGCGTGGAACTGACCCGCCTGCAGCAACTCTCGCCCGAGCAGGTCAAGCGCGAGCTGGCGCAACTGGTGGAACGCATCATTGAAGAAGGCAATCACCAGGTCAATGAAGCCGAGCGCCGCCGCCTGGTGTCCGACATCCAGGACGAGATGCTCGGCTACGGCCCGCTGGAGCCGCTGCTGGCCGACCCGACGGTCTCCGACATCCTGGTCAACACATCCAGGCGCGTGTACGTGGAACGACGCGGCAAGCTGGAGCTGACCGACGTCACGTTCCTGGACGATGCGCACCTGATGCGCGTGATCGAAAAGATGGTCTCGCGCATGGGCCGGCGCATCGATGAATCCAGCCCGATGGTGGATGCGCGCCTGCCCGATGGCTCGCGCGTGAACGCCATCATTCCGCCGTCGGCCATCGACGGGCCGTTGCTCTCCATCCGGCGCTTCTCGGTCAACCCGCTCACGATGAAGGATCTGCTGGAATTCCAGACCCTCACGCCCGAGATGGCGCAACTGTTCGAGGCCATGGTGCGCGCCAAACTCAACGTGCTGATCTCGGGCGGCACGGGCGGCGGCAAGACCACACTGCTCAACATCCTGTCGGGCTATATCCCGTCGGACGAGCGCATCGTCACCATTGAAGACGCGGCCGAGCTGCAACTGCTGCAAGCCCACGTGCTGCGCCTGGAAACGCGCCCGCCCAATATCGAAGGCCGTGGCGAGATCACGCAGCGCGCCCTGGTGAAGAACGCGCTGCGCATGCGCCCTGACCGCATCATCGTGGGTGAAGTGCGCGGGGCCGAAGCGCTCGACATGCTGCATGCCATGAACACCGGCCACGAAGGATCGCTCGCCACCATCCACGCCAACACGCCGCGCGACGCGCTGACCCGGCTGGAAAACATGATCAGCATGGCTGGCCTGTCGCTGCCCACTAAGACGATGCGCCAGCAGATCACCTCGGCCATCACGGTGGTGGTGCAGGTGTCGCGGCTGACCGACGGGCGCCGCAAGCTCGTCAGCGTGCAAGAGATCACCGGCATGGAAGGCGAGGTCGTCAACATGCAGGAGATCTTCACCTTCCGCCGCAAGGGTGTGGACAAGGATGGGCGCGTGCGCGGCCACTTCTGCGCCACCGGCGTGCGCCCGAAGTTTTCGGAACGCCTGCATGCCTTCGGCATCCAGTTGCCCGACACGCTGTACGACCCGAACGTGCTCTACGAGATCTAGGCCAAGGAGAGCGCCATGAACCCCATGCTCATCGGCTTTGCCGCGTCGCTGTTCATCGCCGTGGTGCTGTGCGCGATCAGCTTCTACCAATGGTGGAACAGCCGGCACAGCCAGACCGCCAAGCGCCTGAACCAGCGCCTGGAGATGGCCCTGCTCAGCCTGCGCGGCAAGGACGCGCAGACCAGCATCCTGAAGCAGCGCGTGCTGAGCGAATCCACGGATGTGGCCCGCGTGCTGCAGCAGATTCCGCATGTGGAAACGCTGGACATGATCCTGCTGCAATCTGGGCTGAGCTGGTCGGTGAGCCGGTATCTGGCGCTCACGGCCGGAGCTGCGGCACTGGGCTGTGCGCTGACCGCGCTGTTTTCGCCACCGCTGGCGGCGCTGCTCAGTATCACCGTCATCACCGGTGCCGTGCCGACGCTGTATCTGATGCGCTGCCGCACACGCCGCCTGCGCAAGCTCGAAGCACAACTGCCCGAGGCCACCGACCTGCTCGCTCGCGCCCTGCGTGCCGGGCACTCGTTCCCGAGCGCGCTCGACATGGCCGGCAGCGAGCTTCCGCCGCCCATCTCCAGCGAGTTCGCGCTGGTCTTCAGCGAGATCAACTACGGCGTGACGATGGGCGACGCGCTGGCCACCTTCAGCCGCCGCGTGCCGATTGAAGACCTGCGCTTCCTGGTGATTGCGGTGCTGATCCAGCGGGAATCCGGCGGCAACCTGGCGGAGATTCTCGACAACATCGGCACGCTGATCCGCAAGCGCCTGCAACTGCTCGACAAGATCCGCGTGCTGTCGGCTGAAGGGCGGCTGAGCGGGTGGATCCTGAGCCTGCTGCCGCCCGCGCTCGGGGTGTTCATCTACTTCCTGAACCCCATGCTGGTATCGAGCCTGTGGACGCATCCGCTGGGCATCCAGATGCTGTGGGGCGCGATCGCCATGACGTGCTTCGGCATGCTGTGGATCCGCCACCTCGTGCGCATCCACGTTTGAATCTGAGTTTGATTTTGAGTTTGATTGGGGGCGGGATCTTCCCGGAAGACCATGCAAACCGCACACATCCTCTTGCTGACAGGCGCCTTTGCCATCGCGTTCTGCGGCATTCTCGCGATCCTGGTGGCACTGCGCCCGAACGCACTGCAACGCCGCCTCGGGCAGATCGACCGCGAAACCCCGCAACTGCCGGCGCAAACCGATCCGCACGACTGGCTGCACACCATTGAGCGTTTCGCCAAGCCGCTGGGGCGGGTTTCCGTGCCCAAGGATGGCTGGGAAGATTCGTCCCTGCGCACGCGGTTCGTGCACGCCGGGTGGCGCGCCTCCGAGGCCATTCCCATCTTCTTCGGCGTCAAGACTGTCCTGGCGATCGGGCTGCCCCTGCTGCTGTTCGCACCCCTGCTTGGCCACTTCGGGCCCACGCAGCGCCTGCCGTTTCTGACCGTCCTGTTTGTTGCCGCGGTCATCGGCTTCTATCTGCCGAACCTTGTGCTGTCGCTCAAGATCAAGTACCGCCAGCGCGACATTTTTGAATCGTTCCCCGACAGCCTGGACCTGATCATGGTGTGCGTGGAAGCGGGCCTCGGCCTGGATGCTGCCATCCTGCGCGTGGTGGATGAACTGCGCGCCGCACGCCCGGTGATGGCCGAAGAGTACGAACTGCTGACGCTCGAACTGCGCGCCGGGCTCTCGCGCGAAAAGGCGCTGCGCAACTTTGCCGCCCGCACCGGCGTAGAAGACGTGAGCCTGCTGGTGGCCATGCTGATCCAGGCAGACCGCTTTGGCACCAGCATCGCCGCGTCGCTGCGCGTGCACTCCGACATGCTGCGTACCAAACGCCAGATGCTGGCCGAAGAACGCGCGGCCAAGGTTGGCACCAAAATTCTCTTTCCGCTGATCTTCTGCATCTTCCCGTCGATCTACGTTGTGCTGCTTGGCTCGGCGCTGATCCGCATCATCGATGCGCTGCGTCTGGTCAACGGTCAGTAGCCATTCGTCGCCCACGGCGCCTACACCCATTCGAGGAGACCATCATGCGACTCCCCCTCCCCCGCCACACAGCACCGCGCCATGCCGCCCGGCGCAAGATGGCAGGCGCAGCCGCCGTCGAATTCACGCTGCTGTTTCCACTGGTGCTGCTCCTGGTGTTTGGCGTGATCGAATTCGGCGCCGCGCTGTATGACAAATCCATCCTCACCAACGCCAGCCGCGAGGCCGCGCGCGCCGGTGTGACAGTGCAGTGCTCCGGCACGTCGTGCAGCACGTCGTACCCCACCAGCACGTCGATCAAGGCGGTGGCGACCAACTATTGCCAGAGCAAGCTGGTGACCTTCGTGAGCGGCGCCGCACAGTGCTCGTTCCCGAGCACCATCACGCCGTGCTCGTCCACCGGCTCGTCACTCACCGTGGCGGTGTCCTACACCTTCAACGGCATGATCATCGCGCCGCTGGTGGGGGGGCTGACGATCAACGCCATCACCACGATGGTGTGCGAGTAAACATTTGAAGACGAGGTGTGCGATGAACACGCAAGCCCGCTCCCTGGCCCAGCGCGCACAGCGCGGCGCCATCGGCGTCATGATGCCGTTCCTGATCGTCACGATGACGGCGCTGGGCGCGCTGGCCGTTGACGTCGGTTACTTGATGGTGGTGCGCAATGAGCTGCAGAACGCCGCCGACGCCGCCGCGCTGGCCGGGGCCGCCGGGCTCTATACGGGCACGGCGCCCAATTGGACCAACGGCATCTCGAAAGGCCAAAGCGCGATCAGCCTGAACTACTCGGGCGGCGCGAAACTCGTTGATGGCTCGGTCCAGGCCGGCTACTGGGATCTCACCCGCAGTTGGTCTTCCACCCAAAGCTCGCCGCCCACCTTGTCGCAGGCCAACCCGCCCAACTACACCAACTATGCGCCGGCGGTGCAGGTCACCATTTCGCGCAGTGCAAGCAACAACGGCGGGCCGGTCACAACGTGGTTGGCGTCGATCTTCAATGGTGGTGCGGCCAGCATCCAGGCCACTGCAGTGGCGGTCATTGCACCACCCGGGCAGGTCGTGGCAGGCGCCACGCCGCTGCCGATGGTGATCTCGTCGTGCCTGTACAGCCAGTTCTTCAACGCGACCACGGGCCAGCCGGTCACCACCAATTTCTGGATCGGCTCCAGCTACCACTACGGCCCGTGCGAATCCGGCCAATGGACAAGCTTCTTCTCCTCCACCAACAGCGACAGCTTTACCAAGGGCATCATCGACGGCACCAACGCATCGCCCGCCATGAGCATTGGCGACAAAGTCTGGGTGCAGACCGGCACCAAGACCAACCTGTTCGATGAGGTCAACTCCCAACTGGCCGGCACCACGGTGCTGATTCCGGTCGTCAATGACCCGACGGGGACCGGCTTCAACACCAACGGCCAGATGAGCATCGTGGCATTTGCAGCGTTCTACATCGTCTCGGCTGCCGGGGGCAGTTCCAAGGGTGTGTACGGCCACTTCGTCGACAACTACAAGGCCAACGGCAGCGGCGGCGGCGCGGGGCCGAACTACGGCGCGTATTCACCGCCACGCCTGGCCTGGTAGCACGCGCATCCCATAACAACACAAGACAGAACCGGGGAAGACGACCATGGACACGCACAGCACGCCACCGCAGGCAACATCGGCAACGCAGCCGCAAGGGCTACAGCCGTGGCTCAACGCCGACCGGGTGATCTCCTGCAGCGCGATCATGCTGTTCCTGTTCTTCGTGTTTTTCGTACTGGGCGCGATGGTCAGCCACGGCTTTACCAGCAAGACGATGACGGGGCCCGGCTCGGATTTCTCGGTGTTCTGGGGCGCGTCGCATATCGCCATGCAGGACGGCCCGCTGCGCGCCTACGACATCCAGCACATGATGAAGGTGGTGGGCGAGTACGGCACGCTGGAAGCCAGCACCACGCTGATCCTGCCGTGGCTGTATCCGCCCACCTTCCTGCTGCTGGTGATCCCCCTGGCCTTGCTGCCCTTCTGGCCAAGCTATGTGTTGTTCGTGCTCGCCACCGGCGTGTTCTACGTGAAGGTGGCCGGGTGGCTGCTGGGCGTGCGTTCCATCTGGCGCCAAGGGGCGTGGCTGCCAGTGGCGGCTTCCCCCGCCGTGTTCATCTCGGTGCTCATGGGGCAGAACTCCATGCTGACAGCCGGGCTGGCGGGCTCTGCCGTCTACCTGCTCGGCAAGCGGCCCGTGCTGGCGGGCGTGGCCATCGGGCTGCTCGCCATCAAGCCGCAACTGGCGATCCTGTTTCCGCTCGTACTGCTCGTGGCGCGGGCGTGGAAGACCATGGCCAGCGCGGCCATCACGGCCGTGGCATTCACCGCCCTCAGCGTGGCGGTATGCGGGTGGGAAACCCTCCCGGCCTTCGTGCGCAACCTGCATTGGGCGCAGCATCACCTGCTCGACAACGGCGGCATCGGCTGGCACGTCATGCCCACGGTGGTGGCCGCTGCACGGCTGCTTGGCTTGAGCGTGGCACAGGCGTATGCGGTGCATCTGGCCGTGGCGGGCCTGGCGGTCATCGCTCTGATTTACGTGTGGCTGCGCACGACGGATGTCGGCTTGCGCATGGCCATGTTTGCCATGGCCACCATCATGACGTCGCCCTACCTGCGCGCCTACGAGCTGACATGGTTGGGGCTCGCCATTGCGGGCTACGTGGGATATGGCATCCGCCACGGCCTCTCGCGCGGCGAGCGCAATGTGCTGGCACTGGGCTGGCTGCTCGGCCTGTTCGAATTCATCAACCCGCTGTTCAACCTGCCGCAGATCGGGCCCCTCGTGCTGATTGCCATGGTGGTCATGATCGTGCGGCGCGTAGCGCGCGATGCGCATGCGCCGGCCACCGTGGTCGACAGCACCAAGCCGCGCTGGCAGCCATCGCGAGTATCCGGTTAAGCACCAACGCACAGCAACACACAAGACGCACAACACAAGAGGCCCGCGCCAACGCGAGCCCACGCAAACGGGGAGCCATCATGCAAGCGAACCACGACGACACACCACTGCTGTCCCTGGTCGTACCGTTCTACAACGAAGGCGATGCGCTGCACCTGTTCTTCGCGCGCGTGGTGCCGATCCTCGAATCGATCGACGCCATGCAGTTCGAGATCGTGTGCGTCAACGACGGCAGTGCGGACGACACGCTCGCCAAGCTTGTCGCCGTGTCGCATGCCGACGCGCGCGTGCGCGTGGTCGACCTCACGCGCAACTTCGGCAAGGAGGCCGCGCTCACGGCCGGGCTGGACGAAGCCCAGGGCGATGCCGTCATCCCCATCGATGCGGACCTGCAAGATCCGCCCGAGTTGATCCCCACGCTGGTCGCGCATTGGCGCAAGGGCGCCGAGGTGGTGCTGGCCCAGCGGGCCAACCGGGCGTGTGACTCATGGCTCAAGCGCGTCACGGCCGCGGCCTACTATCGCGTCCACAACCACTTGTCGGACTTGAAGCTGCCCGAGAACGTCGGTGACTTCCGCCTGATGGACCGCGCCGTCGTCAATGCCCTCAAGCAATTGCCCGAGCGGCACCGCTTTATGAAGGGCCTGTTTGCGTGGGTGGGCTTCAGCACCGTGATCGTGCAGTACGAGCGCGAGAAGCGCAGCGCGGGCTCGTCAAAGTTCTCCGGCTGGCGCCTGTGGAACTTTGCGCTGGAAGGCATCACCAGCTTCAGCACACTGCCGCTGCGCAGCTGGACTTACCTGGGTGCATGCGTCGCCGCGTTGGCCTTCTGCTACGGCGCGTTCATCATCGCGCGCACGATGCTCTTTGGCGTGGTGGTGCCGGGCTATGCGTCCGAACTGTCGCTGATGCTCTTCTTTGGCGGCCTGCAGATGATCGGCCTGGGCATGATCGGCGAATACGTTGGCCGTATCTATGACGAAGCCAAGGGCCGACCGATCTACCTGGTCAAGCGCCGCTATCAGGAACGCCGCCCGCGCAGCCGCGTGCCGAGCGCGGGCAATCGGCAGGTCATCTCCATTGCCAGCGCGCGCACACGGCACGCGCAGGGCGAGCGTCAGCGCAGTCACGCGGCGCGGCGCTAATTGCAATGATTGGGGAGCACATCATGTGGCACACACAATCGAGCGTCATGCATGCACTGGCGGGTGCGCTGCCGCCCACGCTCGCGCGGCGGCTGCCCGATCGCATGATGGTGGTGCGCGTGTTCCGCTTCGGGGTCTCCGGCGTCGTGGCCACCGGTGTGCACGTGGCCATTGCCACCGCGCTCATCAGCGGAGCATCAGCGTCTCAGGTGAAGGCCAATGGCGTTGCGTTTGTCTGCGCCAATGTCTGCTCCTACCTGCTCAATGCGCTGTGGAGTTTTTCGGCCAAGCCGGGGCGCGCCAATTTTGTGCGCTTCTATGCGGTGTCGTTGCTGGGTCTGGCGATCACGCTGGCGATCTCGTGGTGCGCCCAGACACTAGGCGTGAACTATTGGGGCGGGCTGGCGGCCATCCTGTCGACGGTGCCACCGCTGACCTTCGTGCTGCACCGGCACTGGACGTTCCGTTAAGCCAACACGGCCCGTTCAGTTGGCATCGGCAGTGTCGCTACCGCCATGGGTGCGATCGAAACGGCGCAGCGTGTCGATGCGCTCGCGCGTGAGCGGGTGCGACGAGAAGAACGCCGAGGCGTCGTCATCGCTTGCGCTATCCGCCTTCTTTTCGGCATCCGGCTTGCGCGTACCGCCATGCGTGTCTTCCAACGCCTGCAGCACGTCGGCAAAGGCGCCTACCGATAGACCGTTGTTCTGCAGCAGCCGCGCGGCGTAAAGGTCGGCATCGCGCTCGTAATCGCGCGAGTAGCGCAGCGTCAGCATCGCTGCCGGCACGCCCGACAAGATGGTCGACACATCCCCAAAGAGCAGCGCCGCCGTCGCCCCAACGGCCGACGACTGAATCACCTGCCGAAGGCCGTGCTGGTATTCCACATGGCCGGCTTCGTGCGCGAGCACACCTGTGAGGCCATCGCCCTCGCCCACCAGCTTGACCAACGCATCCGTCACGATGATGTCGCCGCCGGGCAACGCAAAGGCGTTGGCCCCAATCACGCCATCCCGAAACACGATGTGGTACGTATAGCCGGCCCGCGGCGCGCGCAACGCATTGAAACGCGCGCGAATGCGATCCTGCTGCGCTACGGGCAGCTTGCTCGGTTTGAGCCAGCGCTCGTCCATGGCGGCCAGCGTGCTGCGGCCAAGCTGCGCTTCCACGCGCTGCGGCACCATGTGTGCCGCCACCTGGGCCGCCCACGGTAAGCCGTAGCGATACCCCAGCACCAGCACCGCCACCATTACCGCCAACGCGCCGAGCGCCAGCTTCCAGCTGTTCTGTGCCCGCACGATCCAACCTTCGTGGTGCCCCGTGCGATGCAGCAGCGCGTTGAGCGCGACTTGCTCGGCGGGATCGCCAATCTCGGCAAAGGCGCCGTCCGCAAAGGTGATGAGCCGCGGCGCGTGCTTGACGCGCTCTGACACGCGCAACGTGTCGAGCGGTGCCCGGCGCAACAGCGTGCCATCGGTGCTGTACAGCAGCGCCTCGCCTGCCTCGACGGCAAGGCGCACCGAGTGCGCACGCGAGGTGCGGCCGTCGAAGTAGGTGGCGAGGATCACAGCGCTTCCGTACTTACAGGGCGATGTCGATGTCGTACCAGTCGACCGCTGCGTCGCCCAGCGCGCCCACCTTGGTGCTTTCTCCAGCCACAAAGGTATCGAGCGAACCCGCCGCCAGCAGCGTCACCGAATCCAGCTTGTAGCGCGCCGTACGCACACGCGCGAACGGCGTGAACAGGCCGACGGTGATGACGGTCAGCACCGCATTCGACACGAAAATCCAGAACAGCTTGCCGGCCCCGACCCGGCTCTGGAAGCGGTGCGCGCCCAGCGTGGTGTGGTTCCAGATCACGTTCTGCAGTTGCGCCATCACGTACGGCGTCAGGAACAGCAGCGATGCATACAAAAACACGCCAACCGCAATGAGGCCGAGGATCTGGCCCGGCCCCGGCGCACGCACCAGCGACACACCCAGCGCCATCGACAGCAGACCCGCCACGACCACCGCCAGAATGGCCAACCCGAACGCACGCAGGTAGATGCCATAGAAGTTGCCCGGCGTGGCCGAAAAATCGAACGCCGCCGTACCGAAGCGCGTGTTGCGATGCTGATAGCGCTTGAAGCGCTGGTGCGCGAGCGGCGCCAGCAGGTACAGCGAGAACACGCTCAGGATTGGCCACACCAGAAACACCATGTAGCCCTCAGCATCCTTGCCCGTGAAGGCGAAGCGCAGCCCACGGTAGCTCGAGTTGGCCATGCGGAAACGCAGCGAGCGCACCAGCAGCCACGGAAACGCTGCCGCCATCAATGCCAGCAGCGCCAACCCCAGCAGCGGTGACGAATGGCCCAGCAGGTTGAACGCCAACGCCAGCACGAAGATGATCGCGCGCCCCTTGAGAATGGCGTACGGGCTGCCGTGGTAATCGAAGCTCGATCCATCGAGCTGCGTGTTGCGGTAGAAATACTGCAACGTGCGCACCTTCGCCCAGGCGGAGTAGATGCCCAGCGTGACGATGGTCAGCAGCAGGTTGACGATCCAGATGCGGAAGTATTCCGAGCCGCTGCCGATAAAGCGCAGCCGCAAAGGTTGCGGGGCAGCCGGAGCCGGAGCGTTGCCCAGGATGGGCTCGCGTGCGATGTCGTTCATCTGATTTCCCTTCCCTGAGTTGTTGTCATGCCCCGCATGGAAACCAAGGTGCGCGGGGTGGGCCGATTGTAACGACCTCGCTGCGGCGCAACGTTTACAGCCTGTTAATAAATCCTCCGGCACGCGGGCAACAAAAAACCCCGCAGGCTTGCACCCACGGGGTTTTTTGTTCGGAACAGCCATCCGGAGGGGATGGCCGGGCCAGGTTGCCGGACAGGCAAATTACATCATGCCGTCCATGCCGCCCATGCCACCCATGCCGCCCGGCATTGCCGGCGCTGCATCGTCCTTCGGCAGTTCTGCCACGGCGCAATCCGTCGTCAGCATCAGCGAAGCAACCGAAGCGGCGTTTTGCAGCGCGGTGCGGGTCACCTTGGTCGGGTCCAGCACGCCCATTTCCACCAGGTCACCGTACTCGCCGGTGGCGGCGTTGTAGCCGTAGTTGCCCTTGCCTTCGATAACCTTCGAGACCACAACCGAAGCCTCGTCGCCAGCGTTGGTGACGATCTGGCGCAGCGGCTCTTCCATGGCGCGCAGCACGATCTTGATGCCGGCGTCTTGGTCGGGGTTAGCACCCTTCAGACCGGAGATCAGCGCACGGGCACGCAGCAGCGCAACACCGCCGCCAGCCACGATGCCTTCTTCCACGGCAGCGCGCGTTGCGTGCAGAGCATCTTCCACGCGGGCCTTCTTTTCCTTCATTTCGACTTCGGTGGCAGCGCCAACCTTGATCACGGCAACACCGCCGGCCAGCTTGGCCACGCGCTCTTGCAGCTTTTCACGGTCGTAGTCCGAGGTCGCTTCTTCGATCTGGGCACGCACTTGCTTCACGCGGGCTTCGATGTTGCGGGCATCGCCGGCGCCATCGATGATCGTGGTGTTTTCCTTGCCAATTTCAACGCGCTTGGCTTGGCCCAGGTCGTTCAGGGTTGCCTTTTCCAGCGTCAGGCCGACTTCTTCAGCGATGACCTGGCCGCCCGTCAGGATGGCGATGTCTTCCAGCATGGCCTTGCGGCGGTCGCCGAAGCCCGGAGCCTTCACAGCAGCGGTCTTCAGGATGCCACGGATGTTGTTGACCACCAGCGTTGCCAGGGCTTCGCCTTCCACGTCTTCAGCGATGATCAGCAGCGGACGGCCAGCCTTGGCCACTTGCTCCAGCACCGGCAGCAGGTCGCGGATGTTGCTGATCTTCTTGTCGAACAGCAGCACGAACGGGTTGTCCAGCTGGACAACTTGCTTTTCCGGGTTGTTGATGAAGTACGGCGACAGGTAGCCGCGGTCGAACTGCATGCCTTCCACGACGTCCAGCTCGTCGGCCAGCGACTTGCCGTCTTCCACCGTGATCACGCCTTCCTTACCGACCTTGTCCATGGCTTCAGCGATGCGCTGGCCGATGGATTCGTCGCTGTTGGCCGAGATGGCGCCAACTTGAGCGATTTCCTTGCTGGTGGTCGTCGGCTTGCTGATCTTCTTCAGCTCTTCGACAGCGGCCGTCACAGCCTTGTCGATGCCGCGCTTCAGGTCCATCGGGTTCATGCCGGCGGCAACGTACTTCATGCCTTCGCGCACGATCGACTGGGCCAGCACCGTTGCGGTGGTGGTGCCGTCACCGGCGTTGTCGCTGGTCTTGGAAGCGACTTCCTTGACCATTTGCGCGCCCATGTTCTGCAGCTTGTCCTTCAGCTCGATTTCCTTGGCGACCGACACACCGTCCTTGGTCACGGTCGGGCCACCGAAGCTGCGCTCCAGCACCACGTTACGGCCCTTCGGGCCCAGGGTCACCTTCACTGCGTTGGCGAGAATGTTCACGCCTTCGACCATCTTGGCACGTGCGGCGTCGCCGAACACTACGTCTTTAGCTGCCATCTTGAGAATCTCCGAGATCTTTGGATGTGCCCGCGCGCTCAATAAGCTGCGCCGGCAATGAGGATTGGGTTACAGGTAAGCGTTGCGAACGAGCGCGTGCTTACTTTTGCACCACGGCCATGATGTCTTCTTCGCGCATGACCAGAACTTCCTGACCATCCACCTTGACGCTCTGGCCGGCGTACTTGCCGAACAGCACGCGGTCGCCGACCTTCACATCCAGCGCGATCGCGTTGCCCTTGTCGTCTTTCTTGCCCGGGCCGACGGCCAGCACTTCGCCTTGATCCGGCTTTTCAGCGGCGGCGTCAGGGATGACGATGCCCGAAGCGGTCTTGGTTTCGTTGTCCAGGCGCTTCACGATCACGCGGTCGTGCAAAGGACGCAGGTTCATACACAACTCCTCAATGCAAAGTGAGTGTTTATTCACAAAACGCGCCGCAAGACGCGGCGCATCGGGAAAGCATCGGGGGTCGGAGGCATTGTTAGCACTCCTGCCCGGCGAGTGCTAATTATAGGGACGGGGTATGACGATTTCAAGAATGGGGATCTGCAGAAGTTGTTGTCGAGATTCATGTCGAGATTCACGCAACTCTGAACTTTGTTCACGTAACTCTGAACTCTGCGGAGCGCCTGCCTAACCGTGCCGCAAAAAAATCCTTTTTCTTCAATAAGTTAGCGGAATTGGAGATGGCGGAGATTCGGCGCGAAAGGGGTCCACAATTCGCAACGATAGAAGTTCACGCGAAGCCGAGCCGCTCCCTAGAGGCCAGGAGAGTGCTGAATAAGTCATAAAAATAGTTTCACTTTCCGACTGGCGTGCCGATGTTGTCATCTCGTCTGTGTTCTTGGAGGGATGCCTGTGTCTGCTCTTGGCTGCGGATTCAACCGGCTACGTAAGCCGTAGTCTCGGGAAAATTGCCTTCCGACCAATGGCGCCCAATCTTCTGAGCCGCCCGAATGAACACTCTCTTCTCGTCGTCCCCCGGCATCGGCTCAACAAGCTTGATTGCGCCCGTCTCTTTATCAATGGAAAACGTTCCGGATACCGGTCCTGTGGCGATGTCATCGACGTAGCGCTGCGTCGTGAACCGATACGTGGCAGATGTCATATCCTCCGCCTCGCGAAGGAGCCCGATGCACATCCAGTCCAAGAATTCGTTTGATGCCATGATGGGTTCCATGGGTGTTGAGCCCCTTACTTGCTCAGTCGCGGCTCAGATGTAGAACACCTCTCTCGGAGCGTCGGAGTCCAGCGCCCCAAAGACAAAAGTCACCTTCGCTCCCTTCATGAACGCCAGCTGACTAAGCTGGGGCCGAATGAACTCGAAGAGAGCCCTTGCACTTTGGCAAGCGAAGACGCCTTCGGCATCTCCTCCATCAATCGCCATGTCATCGCCAAGGTACTCACCAATACCGTTTGCTTCTATAGCGGGCCGGACCTTTGCGATAAAGTCGCTGTAAGGAAGGATGTCGCGGATATCGTGTGAGAAGTAGATGGTCAGATGTTCCATGAAGACGGAGTCGCTACCTAAGTACATTGATCGCGTTGTATATCGCCAGTGCTGCAGCGCGTCCGCGCTCGTTGTCGCCACTCTCGAATGCCGAAAACATGTACTGAAGCTTTTCGTCGACCAACCTCGTCAGCCCCTCATCCGCCAGTAGCTGGGGACGAAGTTTGCTCCACAGCTCCTTGATGTCGGCCATATGAGTCTCAAAAGTCCAGTAACCCCATTCGGGATAGTTGTCCGGTGCATCTGTGGCGGCACCAGAGATGGCCCCAGCGAAGTCGCCAAGCAAGTCTTTTGAAATCATAGGAAACAAGGAGATAGAGGCCAGTGTGGAGGCAGGGGTTCCGGCACCGATACTATCGAGGATGCAACGTTGGCCGCAGTCGGCTGCGAATTTCCAGCAACTTGCGCAGGTGGTGCCGAAGATCTGGATCAAAGAGTGCTCGCCGTATCCCCGCCGCTCGCAGTCCTAGTGGCTCGTTCTTCTTGGCCCTATTGAGGATGGCAGTGTGTGTAGCCCATCCAGTGCTTGAACGTTCCAAAGACATGTTCAACGGTTCGCCTGCGCACTGTCATCGCGTCGGGGGTCTTGTCGAGTCGACGTTGGACGGCTTCCAGTACTGACTCATGCTCCCATCGGGAGATTCGTCGCTCCGAGCTTGGAGTGCAGCGTTGACCCGGAGATACTCTGCACTCAGCGAGTTAGTCGTCGAATTCACACCGCTTCATCTCGCGCATGCCAGGTGGCACCTTCGGCGTCAATGCTCAACACAGCGGTTCGATTCAGCTCCCGCCAGGGGGCCGCTCGGTTATCAAATTCGACTATTACGTATTCGCGACCACAGGTCCGCGCACTGCCGCATGGTGGTAGGTTGGGCGCCTCACCCCACTTGATGGCAGCCGTGTTCCGGAGTTCGGCCAGCGCCGCCGCGATACTTTCGAACTCGCCTTGCCATTCGGCGTGAAGCTCATCCTCAATGACAAACACTGGCATCCCGATATGCGTTCAGTTGTGTTGCGCCATTCTATTGGGGGACCGGCCGTTAACTGTCACGGCCTGACCTACAGAACAATACCGTGCTCTGCCGCCGGCTCGATGACATCGCTCTTCTCATCAAGCATGTCCATGAGCTCACGTTCGATCTTCCGGCAGATCCGCGCCATGGGCACGTCATTCGGGTTACCTTCGAACGGGTTCTCTGTGCTTTCGCCCACTTGCTCCAGCGCCAGGTACATCCACGAGATCATCGTGCTGAAGGGAATGACGAGCCAGATCACGTGGCCATGCATCGCGCCTGACACGCTGGCATTGAGCTTTTCGAACTCAGTCAGAATGCCAAACGGCAGCAGCAGGCAAAAGCTACCGACAAAGAGCTTGTTGATGACCTCATATTGCCTTGGGTACGGGTACTCCTTGACACGCTCCGCCCGCGCTTGCTGCGTGAACAAGCTCCGGATCAATCCTCCCAACTCCAGGTAGAAGGCATTGCTGATCTCGCCGGCCGCAAGTAGCCGCTTGAATTCCCTCGCTTGTGTCCCGAGCAACCGGGTTGTCCCATTCTCGGCATGCAGCACCGAGTTGAGATCGGCTTGCGGCAGATACCGCGCAAGCGCCTGTTCCAATGGGGTCTCCCACTCGGGCACCTGGTAGTACTTCCGGTACTCCATGTTGGCTGCCTTGCTGGTGTTTTCCCACACCCGTGGGCTTCTTAATTGATAGCGAAGAGCTGTCAACCATGCGCAGTGCCCGAGAATCAGTTTTCGCCCGGCTGCCGGCCCTGCCGGAAAGTCTCGGCTCATCACACCCAGACTTCGGCTGAGGCTTAAGATTTCCGTCCAGGCCTGCTGCGCCTCCACGGCTCTACCGTAGGTCTGCACGTTCCTGAAACCCACGATGAACGACGTGGCGGTGCCCAGCAGCACCACAACCGAGACCGGGATCGACAGCCAATTCAGCCCGAGGAACTGGTAAAGGACAACGGGCAGCGAAGCGCACGCCAGAGAGGCATAAAGTTGTCGCCTCGACCAGCGCGTGAACTCGGATAATGAATACGATTTCCCTAGATGCATGGTGTGCCTCTCTCTCGACGGTGTGACAGAACGCTGGCCGAGGAACTGATTGCCTGGTGTCAGTGGGCCGCAGCCGCGCTGCCGGACGCGGCCCCTTTGTCGGGCTTCGTGAACCAAATCAGCGGAATGACTGCGGCAAAGATCACGCCTGAAATCCAGAATATGTCGTTCAGTCCAAGCATGATGGCTTGCGTATTCAGGCCGCGTTCGAAGTAGGCAGCGGCTTGTGCGGGACTGAAGCCCAGGGTCGACTCGATCGACTGAAGCGCCGCGCCATACAGCGGGTTGCCCGGGCTGGCCTGCTCCACCAGACGCGCATGGTGCAGCACGGCCCGGTCGTTCCAGATGGTAGTGGCCAGCGACGTGCCCACCGCTCCGCAGAAGACTCTGACAAAGTTGGACAGCCCGGCCGCAGCCGGAATCTTCTCCGGTGGCAGACCCGACAGGATGATTGCTGTTAGGGGAACAAAGAACAGCGCGGTCGGAATGCCTTGCAGCAACGTGGGAAGCACCAGCGTGAACATGTCGACGCCGGTGCTGAATTGCGACCGCATGTAGAACACGCCGGAAAAGCCGAGGAAAGACAGCGTGGCAAGCACGCGCAGTTCCGACTTGGGCAGGATCTTGCCCACGACCGGTGCCAGAAGAACGGCAAAGATGCCCAGTGGCGCCATCGCCAGCCCCGCGTTGACAGCGGGATAGGCCAAGTATTGCTGCATCCACTGCGGCAGTACCACGAGGTTGGCAAAGAAGATGGCAAAGGACACCGAGATGGCGACCGTGCCTGCCAGGAAATTGCGGCCCTTGAACAGGCGCAAGTCGATGATCGGATTCGCTTCGGTCAGCTCCCAGATCACGAAGAAAAGGAAGCTGAGCAGCGCGACGACGGCCAGGGCGACGATGACCGGTGAGCTGAACCAGTCGAGGTCCTTTCCCTTGTCGAGCATGATCTGCAGCGACGCCACCCAGGTGATGAGCGAGGCCAGGCCAACGAGGTCGATCGGCAGCTTGCGCGTGGCAGTTTCGCGGTCTCGGTAGATGGCCCAGGTGACGGCCGCAGCGAACAGGCCGACCGGCACATTGATGTAGAAGATCCACGACCAGGAATAGCTGTCGGTCATCCAGCCGCCCAGTGCCGGGCCGGCGATGGGCCCAACCGTGGCCGTCATCGCCCACAGCGCAAGCGCGGCGGCGCTCTTCTCCTTGGGATAGGAGGACAGCAGGATCGCCTGCGAAAGCGGAATCAGCGGACCCGCCACCGCGCCCTGCAGGATGCGCGCAGCCAGCAGCGTGGCCAGATTGGGCGCGATGCCGCACAGCCACGACGACAACACGAACATCAGGATGGCCCCAACGAACAGGCGCACCTGACCCACGCGCTGAGTCAGCCAGCCGGTCAGCGGGATGGCGACGGCGTTGGCGGCCGCAAACAGCGTGATGACCCAGGTGCCCTCATCCACCGAAACACCGAGGTTGCCGGAAATCGTCGGGATCGCGACGTTGGCGATCGATGAATCCAGCACGTTCATGAAGGTGGCCAGTGCCACCGCGAAGCTCCCCATCACGAGCTTGGCTCCGGTCAACGGAGCCGGCACGGCAGAGGTCTGGTCTGGGGACTGCATGATGCGCTCCCGGCGGAGGGGTTAGGTGAAGAAACGGATAGGTCGGACACGCAGCAAAGACAGGCCGTGGTTGCGGCGCTTAGCCTACGCTGCAGCCTGCCCAGCGCGATGTGTTGACGAGCCGGGCGCTGCACGCAAGCGGTTCCGTGCCGGTTGGGGTCCGACCTTCTGCTGCTGTTGCGCGATGTGTTCAACCGCCGGTTCCGCGCTGGCCGTTCCGTTGCGGTTCTGCGAGATGATCCGAGCGATTTCACGATCGGCTTGCTCGCCATAGCGCTGGAATACGTCGGTGCGATACGTCGTGCGGACCGGTGGTGCTTCGCCCCCATTGCGAGCATCGCTGCTGGCGAGGCGCGAGCCGTCTTCCCCGCGCGTTTGCACGTCGACCTGCATCGATAGCCCGACCTGCAGCGGATGCTCGCGTAACTCCGCCGGATCGAGCTGCACGCGCACGGGCAGGCGCTGCACCACCTTGATCCAGTTGCCTGTGGCGTTCTGCGCAGGCAGCGCCGAAAACGCGCTGCCGGTGCCGGCAGAAAAGCCCACGACCTTGCCGTGATAGGTCACCGTGCCGCCATACACATCGGCATGCAGCTCAACCGGCTGCCCCATGCGGATGTGCTGAAGCTGGACTTCCTTGAAGTTGGCATCGACCCAAACGCCGTCGAGCGGCACGATGGCCATCAGCGGGTTGCCGGGAGCCACGCGCTGGCCAACCTGCACGGAGCGGCGCGCCACGTAGCCGGTGACTGGCGCGGGAAGCGTGTTGCGAGCATCGGCCAGGTAGGCTTCCCGCACCTTGGCCGCGGCGGCCAGCACGCTCGGGTGGGCAGTCACGGTGGCCTGATCGGTCAACGTATGGTTGGAGGCGAGCTGCTGGCGTGCTGTGTCGAGCGCGGCTTCGGCGGCCGTGACCGTGTCGCGGGCGTGGGCGAGGTCCTCGGCAGCCACCGCGCCGGATTCGACCACCTCGGTGCGGCGGCGCAGATCGCCTCTGGCACGAGCGAGGTCGATCTGGCGCTGCTGCACTGTTGCCGCGAGCACATTGTTGTTGGCATAGAGCGCACTGACTTGCCTTACGGTCTGACCGAGCGCCGCCTCGGCAGCGGCGAGCGCAACCTTCGCATCGGCCGAGTCGAGCGTGACCACGGGCTCGCCGGCCTTGACGATCTGCGTATCGTCGGCGTTGACGGCGACCACCGTGCCGCTCACTTGCGGCGTGAGTTGGATCAGGTTGCCGTTGACATAGGCGTCATCGGTTTCCTCGTGAAATCGCGCGACCGTGTAGTAGTACGCGCCATAGCCGGCTGCCGCGAGTGCGGTGCTCAGGCCGAGCAGGATCAGCAGGCGCCTACGGGTGTTCCTGCTGGCGGGCTGAGCGACGGCAGTGGCTTGCGTGCCGGTCTGTTCGGCGGCTGGGGCAGAGGGAGTTGTTTGGTTCATCACATCACCTTTTCGTGTTCGCTCGCGGCGGGCTCCGTATAGCCGCCGCCCAATGCAGCTGCCAGGGCGATCTGCCGGTCGCGGCGCGTCATGCGCAGGTTGGCAAGCGCCTGGCTGCTGGCCAGTGCGTTGGTCTGCGCGTTCAGCGCCGTCAGTTGTGTGGTCAGGCCGGCCTTGTACTGCGCCAGCGCAAGGGTCAGCGCGCGTTGCGCGGCGGTATCGGCGCGCACGGCGTTGTCGATCTGCACGTCGACGGTGCGGAGGTCCGAGAGCTGGGTGGCAACCTCGGTCAAGGCGTTGACCAGGGTCTCGTTGTAGTTAGCCACGGCGAAGTCGAATTCGGCATAGCGGCCCTTGAGCTGGGCGCGCAGTGCGCCACCATCGAAGATCGGCAGGTGGATGGCCGGACCAATCGAGGCGGTGCGGCTCGCGGCGCGCAGGAAGCGGCCCCAGCCAAACGCATCGAGGCCGATCATGGCGCTCAGGTTGATGTCCGGATAGAACTCGGCCTTGGCCACCTTGATGTCGTGCAAGGTGGCGTCCACGCGCCAGCGCGCGGCGACGATATCCGGGCGGCGCGAAACCAGGTCGGCCGGCAGGTTGTCTGGCAGGAGGACGGTATCGCCAGTGCCGAGGACGGGACGGGCAATTGCGAGGCCGCGATCCGGGCCTTTCCCAAGTAAAGCACCGAGCTGATAGCGCGTCCGCTGGAGAGTGCCATCGAGCGAGGACAGCGCCACCTCACTGGCTGCCAGGTTGGCTTCTGCGGTGCGCTTCTCGACTTCGGTATCTAGGCCCAGTGCGACGCGACCGTTGGTCACGCGCAGCACTTCGCGGCGCTGCCTGACCTCATCCTGTGCGATGTCGCGCAGCGCGTAGAGACGGGCCAGTTCGTTATAGGCGCGGGCGATCGCACTGCTGAGCGTCAGCTTGACCTGCTCCGCCTCGGCTTCGCCGGCATGCAGTGCGGACACCGCAGACTTGAGCGCCTCGCGGTTCTTGCCCCACATGTCCAGTTCATACGATGCATTGGTGAACGCCCTGTTCTCTGATTGCCAGGCGCCTGAAAAAGGGGGCGGTACCAGCGCGCTTTCCGAAAACCGCTGGCGCGTCCATGAATAACCGGCACCCACTTGCGGCAACGTGTTGGCATAGGCGCCTTCGCTGAACGCGGCGGCGGCGGCCACGCGGGCCCGCGCCTTTTCCAACGACGGGCTGGTCCGCAGTGCCTCGTCGATCAACGCCTTGAGTTGCGCGTCGCCAAATTGAGCCGCCCAATCAGCGGATGGCCAGGGGCCTTGCTCGGCGGGAATGCTCTGCGTGGCGGCGTAGGTCTTGGCAGTGGCGATGTGCTTATCGCTTGTGATGCCGGCGTAGTTGGCACAGCCGGCCAACACGGTGGCCATCAGAACGGGAAGGACGCGCACGGCGGGTGTGACCAGGCGTGCCCGGCAGTCGCCCTGGGAACGGCCAACCCGTAGATCGTGGCGCGAGAGTTTCGTTGTCGACGTGCTCATCATCCAGCTCACGTGTTGTGTCGAATGGCAAAGCGGCGCCCTCCGCTTATGCGCGGACCGGCGGATCAGCTCTCTTGGGGAAACCAGGTGCGCGGCAAGAACACTGCGGTGGAGCCCTTCTTGCCCGCATGAAAGGGCATCGGCGTTGCCGATGCCTGCGTGGAAGGCTCGGCTACTTCACCGGCATCAAGACCGGCGCGCCTTTCTTCTTGATCAGGAACACCACAAACTTGGCCGGCTGCGTGGCACTGGCGTTGCGCCCGACGGTATGAATGTCGTTGGGGCCTTCGTGGAACGTATCGCCAGCCTTGAGTGTGACCTCCTTGCCGCCGTTCAAACTCATGACGATGCTGCCTTCGAGCACATAGACAAAGGCGTGCGCGTCATGGCGGTGCACGGGGTCAACCGAGCCGGGCGGATAGTCCACCACGATCATCTGGACCTCCTTGCCCGGATACTCGGGCAACGCCTCCGAGCGCAGCGGCGTAACGCTCGCTTCCGGCGCTGCCATGACAAGCCGCGCCATCAGCAGGCACGAGCACACCACGGCTGCAGCGAAGAGCACTGGATTTTTCATGGCATCACTCCAGGTGGGCCTTGTCGAGCCCGAATGCCTTGTCGGACGAACCGGGCACCATGCGGAACGCCACGTTCAGCCGGTTCCAGCTGTTGATCGCGCCCACAAGGAACGTCAGATCGGCCAGTTCCTTCTCGGAGTACTGGGCGCGCACGCTGTCGTAAATTTCGTCCGACACGCCCAGGGCAGGAATGTGGGTCAGCACCTCGGCCCATGCCAGCGCGGCGCGTTCGCGTGGCGAGAACAGCGTCGACTCGCGCCAGATCGCCACGTGGTACAGGCGCAGTTCACGCTCGCCGTGGATCTTCGCCATCTTGACGTGCATGTCGACGCAGAATGCGCAGCCGTTGATCTGCGACACGCGAAGCTCGACAAGCTCGCGGATGTGCGTCTCGATCGTCGTCGTCTGAAGCAACGTGTTGAGCTCCACGAGCTTCTTGCTCAGTTCCGGGGATTGCTGAAAGTAGTTGAGGCGTTGCGTCATGATGTGCTCCTGGTGGGATGACCGCGTGGTGCTGTCCGGCACCGGCGTGATGCGCGCCCCCCGGACTTGATGGACCTGTCAGCCGGCGATCACTGACCCTTTGCCTGCGTGCCAAGCCACTGCTCGAGACTGATGCGGCCGATCCGAGCGTCGCCGAGCGGTACGAGCGACAGTTCCTCGACGAGGCCGCCGTAGTACCGCGCGTCGGGATCCGTCACGACCTGGCGGGCGTCGTCGATTGATTTCAGATAGCGCGCGATGATCTGGGCGAAGGGGGCGCGGTCTGGTCCAGCAATGTCTATCGTGCCGTTCAGTGGTGCCGCCAGTGCGACCTGCGCGAGGATCGCCGCGATGTCGTCGGCCGCGATCGGCTGAAACAGACCGTCACCGACGCGTACCGTGCCTGCGACCGTGCTGAAGTCAGCAATGCCGCCGATGAACTCCATGAACTGCGTCGCACGCACGATCGTGTATGGCACGCCGGCCGCTTCGATCGCCTCTTCCTGCGCGACTTTGGCGGTGAAGTAGGCGTTGTCCGCCATCCGATCCGTGCCGACGATGGACAGCGCGACATGGTGGCGCACGCCCGCGGCAATTTCAGCCTTGCCAAGATTGCGTGCCGAGCTGCGGAAGAAGTCGAGCACCGCTTGTGGCTCCCATGACGGCGCATTCGTCACATCCACGACGACATCTGCGTCGGTGAGTGCATTGCTCAGGCCCTCGCCCGTCACGGAATTCACACCATTACGCGGCGAGGCGGCAAGCACCTCATGACCTGCTTCGCTGAGCAGTGTGACAACACGTGAGCCGATCAAGCCCGAACCACCGATTACGACGATCTTCATGGCAGAGTCTCCAGATGAGAGTCAGTGAATGCACAAGGTGCTGGAAGGGCGTGGCGCCGTCTGAACATGTCGCTGTCGTCGCATCGCTTGAGACCCAGTGTGGAACAATCACGCCCTATAAATAAGGGCCAAGAATTGTCGAAATGACTAGTCCAAGTCGTTTCCGTTTCTCTGGCCGACGAGACCGCCATGACTGCTCCCACACCCGCACTAACCATCGAAATCGACCGGCAGGAAACAGTGCCGATCTATCTGCAGATTTGTGAGCGTTTCAGGACGGCGATCGCGGCCGGGCATCTGCGCCCTGGCGATCGGGTGCCCGCATTGCGTGGCCTCGCAGCGCAGCTGAACACGGCACGCGGCACCGTCGAGCTGGCCTACACGATCCTGGTTGACGAGGGCTACCTGCAGATGCGGGGGGCGGCCGGCACGTTTGTGTCGCCGTCGCTGCCGGCGTCGGTGGTGCGTTCGTCACGCCGGGAAGCGCTGCCAGCGGCGGAAGGCAGGCGGGGCGCAGGAAGACGGCGGGAACAAAGGGCGTCGGACGCGTCGCATCGAATACCGCCGACCCCCGCGCGCCCCCTGACGATTGCCGTGGCCATGAGCGGCGAGCCGCGACCATTGCAGCCAGGCCTGCCCGCCCTCGACGCTTTTCCGCGCAAGGTTTGGAATCGGCTCGTTTCGCGTCACGCGCGCAGTGGCGAACGCGCAGTGCTTGCGTACCCGGACCCGGCCGGTTACCGGCCGCTGCGCGAACACATCGCCACCTATCTCGCGCTGTCGCGCGGTGTCACCTGCTTGCCGGAGCAGGTGTTCGTGACCGGCGGTTATCGCGCAACGCTGGAACTCGTCTTACGCAGTCTCGCGCAGCCGAACGACCACGTGTGGTACGAGGATCCTGGCTACCTGCTCGCGCGCAGCTTTCTGGCCGAGACTGGCATGCAGCTCGTGCCGGTGCCGGTGGACGAGGAAGGGATCAACGTCGAGCGGGGCATCGAACTGGATACGCAAGCGCGCTTTGCGCTGGTCACGCCATCTCATCAAAGCCCGCTTGGGCACACACTTTCGTTAGCAAGACGCATGGCGCTTCTGGATTGGGCGAAGCAAGGCTCTCGCTGGATCGTCGAAGACGACTACGACAGTGAGTTCCGCTATCAAGGCCGGCCGCTACCGGCGTTGAAGAGCCTGGACCGGCATGATCACGTCATCTATTGCGGCACGTTCAGCAAGATGATGTTTCCTGGTTTGCGGCTCGCGTATGCGGTCGTGCCGGAGCGCGCCATCGATCGCGTCGGGCGAGTGGCATGCAGCATGAACGCCGGCTCGCCGACGTTGTTGCAGGCGGCCGTGGCGGATTTCATGGAAGAAGGACATTTCGCGCGCCACGTGAAGCGCATGCGCGCGTTGTATGGTCAGCGGCGCATGCTGATCGCGCACGCGCTGGAACGCGCGTTTGGCGAGCGATTGCATGTCGAGTTGCCGCCCGGTGGCGTCCAGTTCGCCGTGAAATTCGCCGAAGGCCCGGAGGGCCCCGTCGACGATGTCGCCGTTGCCGCGCGTGCCCGTGAGGCAGGGCTCGCCGTGCTGCCACTTTCGATCTGGTACGCGAATGGACGCATGCCACACGTGCCGCGCGGCCTGGTGATGGGCTTCGCCAATATTGCTGATGCGAGTGAAGCGACCCGTCTCGCGCGAACGTTGCGTACGTGCTTGCCTGACTGAAATACGGGACAGCGGCCGCTTTGCATGTGTCGATGCGCGTATAGAAAAAGGAGGATGCCAGCGTCTGTTCTTGGCTGCGGATTCAACCGGTCGATGCAACGTATTGATGGAATCGTTCCGCTAGCGTCTCGAAGTTTAGAGTCTTGCGCGGACGCTCGTTGAGCCGTCTGGCGACAGCATTGAGCTTAGCCTGTGAATGCACAGAGAGATCAGTCCCTTTCGGGAAGTACTGTCTCAGGAGGCCATTCGTGTTCTCGTTTGCAAAGCTAGGGGTGTCCGCTATGTGAAAACTTCGCCGCAGTCTGCAAAGATCACATAGCTGAAGTAGTCGGGCGAAGAAGCTGATCATCTGCCCCTGAAAGTACCAATGGCCGGTCTGCAATCAGAACCGGCCATTTCTCATGGAGAGGCCACCGTCCGCTTTCGCAGCCAGAACCGGACATCACGAACCCAATGGATCGCTTTCGTTCGCAGTGGGAAGTTCAGAGTTACGTGAACCAAAACCCGGATAGTTCAAAGTTAAGCAAACCAAGAGTTCGAAGTTGGCCGAGCAACTCCGCCGGCAACGCTTATAAGTGGGGACCCACCGGTTCAGAGTTGAGTGAATCTCGACAGAAGTTGCCGAGATTCACTCAACGCTGAGCTTTGTTCACTCAACTCTGAACGCCGCGGAGCGCCTGCCTGACTGCACGGTCAAAAATCGCTTTTCCCTCAATAAGTTAGCGGAACTGAACATGGTGGAGATTCGGCGCGAAAGGGGTCCACAATTCGCAACGAGCGACGTTCACGCGAAGCCGGGCCGCTCCCTAGAGGCCATGAAAGATATCAATAAGTCACAAAATAGTTTCACTTTCCGAGTGGCGAGCCGATGTTGTCATCCCGTCTGTATTCCTGGCGGAATCCGTCGCACAAAGCCACTACAATAGCGCCCCTTCGCCGGTGGCGCCCGCTCCTGATACCCGTGCAGGCGCATGCCTCCCGCTGCACTCGAGAAGCCACAATCCTATGATGTCAAACGCTTGCGGCGTCGATTTCGGCACGTCCAACTCCACCGTCGGCTGGCTGAGATCGGACGCCCCCACCCTGCTGCCGCTCGAAGACGGCAAGGTTACGCTGCCTTCCGTTATCTTCTTTCACGCCGAAGACCCGCTGGTCAGCTACGGCCGCGCCGCGCTGACCGACTATCTTGCCGGCTACGAGGGCCGCCTGATGCGCTCGCTCAAGAGCCTGCTCGGCACGTCGATGATGGACGACAGCACCGAGGTCATGGGCCAGGCCATGCCCTTCCGCAAGCTGCTGGCGCATTTCATCGGCGAACTCAAGAGGCGCGCCGAGCACGCCGCCGGCCATGAATTCCGCCGCGCCGTGCTGGGCCGCCCGGTGTTCTTCATCGACGAAGATCCCAAGGCCGACCAGCTTGCCGAAGACACGCTGTCGGAAATCGCGCGCGACGCCGGCTTCGACGAGATCACCTTCCAGTACGAGCCCATCGCCGCCGCGTTCGACTACGAGGCCGGCATCAGCGGTGAAGAACTTGTGCTGGTGGCGGACATTGGCGGCGGTACGTCGGACTTCTCGCTGGTGCGCCTGTCGCCCGACCGCGCGAAACGCCCTGACCGCCGCGAGGACATCCTCGCCAACGGCGGCGTTCACATCGGTGGCACCGACTTCGACCGCGCCTTGAGCCTAGCCACCGTGATGCCGCTACTGGGCCTGAACAGCACGCTGCGCAACGGCAAGGCGATGCCTTCCGGCCAGTATTTCGACCTGGCGAGCTGGCACACCATCAACCACGTGTACACGCGCAAGGCGTGGGCCGTAGTGATGGACAATTACCGAGATGTCGCCGACACCGAAAAACTCGACCGCCTCATCCGCCTGATCCGCGAGCGCGCCGGCCACTGGCTGGCCATCCAGGTGGAAGACGCGAAGATCGCGCTGTCGGACGTCCCGGTGGCGGAGATCGACCTGCACCGCATCGCGCCCGAGTTGAAGCAGCTCGTCACGCGCGAGGACTTCGACCAGTCGATTGGGAAGCTGGTCGGCAAGACGGTCTCGACGGTGCAGGCGATGCTGAAGACGGCGGGCGTCGCAGCGGAAACGGTCGATACCATTCTCTTCGCCGGCGGCTCCAGCGGGGTGCCGTTGCTGCGCGAGCAACTGGCGCAAGTGCTGCCGTCGGCGCGGCGCGTCGAAGGCGACCTGTTCGGCGGGATCGGTTCTGGCCTGGCGCGCGATGCGGCGCGCAAGTTTAGCTGACGGGCTGAAAGGCTGAGGGGCGGCGGGACGTTTCGAGCGTATCGAACCATCCGGACTGGGATATCGCTGTAGGCGGAGACGAGGACCACGCCATGCTAGAGGCGATCCAACTCAAAGTGACGGACTCAGTTTGCAGGCTAAGCTCAATGCCGTCGCCAGACGGCTCAATGAACGTCCGCGCAAAACGCTAGGCTTCGATACGCCAGCGGAACGATTCCATCAATACGTTGCATTGACCGGTTGAATCCGCAACCCTGAGCCATGGAGATCCCCGACTTCAACGCAGAAGCGGTGTAACGATCTGCTCTAGTCGCGCCTTCGTCCATGCGGGCTCGCGCGAGTCCCAACCATTGTCGGCCAGCAATCCATTGCGGTCGATGGTGAAGTTCACGGGAATCCGCCAGATGCGGCCGTAGCCGCCTGCGTATGCGCTACCGAGCAACCCTACCGGGAAACTCCATCCCTCTGCCATCTTGCGCACCTCGGGCAGTGAAGCCGGCTCATCCAGGCTGAAGGCGAGCACACGCAGGCCTTGATGCGCATGCTTGGCGGCATAGTCGGAGAGGATCGGCAGTTCCTGATGGCACGGCCCACACCACGTTGCCCAGAAGGTCAGGATCACGACATGGCCACGGAGGTCTTCCGTGGAGAGGGTCTGTCCGTCGAGCGTGCGCAGTGCTAACGCCGGCGCAGGACGCCCGACTTCCAAGCTAGCCGCGTGCACTGTACGAGGTTGACTGATCAAGCCAGCACCCAACGCCAATGCGCCGGCGGCACACAGCCAATCGCGGCGGGACAACGGCTGCGCTGGCGGCGCCGGTGACAGTGCGTCAGAACGCATAGCTGGCCCCCACCGTGCCCGACCACCGCGGGAAGAGCTGATAGCCCTGCAGGTTGCTATACAGCGCCTTCTGTAGAAACGCGTAGAGCTGCACGTTGTGCGCCACGCTCACCGTCACGCCCGGCGAGAGGTAGACCACGGTGCCGGCCGTGTTGGTGGTATCAGCCAGCGCGCCCTTGTCAGCGTTCTTGCGCGTCACGTTGATCTGCAACTGCGGCACCACATGCGGATTGGCCTCATAGCGCAGGCCAAGGCTCACATTGGCCGTGTTGCCCGGCCTGAAATCAGCGCCAGTGTCGCGCAATCTCTGAGAGATGGCCGCCTGAAATTGCCCGTTGATGAAGGCGTCGAAATCCTGGCTGACTGGCTGGTAGTAGTAGGTGCCCAAGATCAGGTCGGTGCTGCCGGTGCCGGGTTGCAGACTGGTATCCAACGCCTGCCCGCCCGCTGCGCCGGGACCGCTGTTGAAGAACACAGGGTTGCGTCCGACCGTCTCGCCGGTCAGCGTGTTCTGGCCGCCATAGCGCCCCGTCGGCAACTTCACACCCAGTTGTACGCCCAGGTTGTGCGTGGGCAGGAAGCCTTGGTAACTGGCGATCAGCTTGACGTCACCCAGGCCGCTTGCACTGGCGCCGCTGATGTTGTCCGGGGTGAGCTGGTCCGACGTGGCCGCGCCGTAGGTTGTGTGGCTGCGGTCGATATACGGCACGATCGCGCTGAAGTTCCAACTGCTATTCGGGCTGTAATGGATGCCGAGGTTGATGTAGCGGTTGATGGTCTGGCGTTCGACCTCTTGGTTGCCGCCGGCATCATTGATGGCGGCAACCTGTGCGGGCGTGACCGAACGAGTGCCACTGCGCAACTGGTTCTGTGGAAGGTAGGTGTAGTCAAGGCTGATGCGCCAGCCGGGGATGGCCGAATAGCCCATCGCGGCATCCGTGCTAAGCGAGCAGCCACAGGTCGCACAGGCATGTGCCATGGCAGGGGCCAGCAAGCCGCTGGCGCAGGCGAGCAGTGCCGCTCGCCGGAAGGTGTTGGACGACGTGGTCATGGTGGATTCCTCAATCTGCGATGCGCAAGCAAACGCCCAAGCCTGAAACCGGGCGCAGCTCGCATGTTTTGTCGTGAAACGGCGGCTCAGTCAGCATGGCGCGAAGGCGCCACGCGACGGCTGCCGGAATCGGCATATCAGATGAGGAAGGGAGAATCGCGTGGCCGGCCGGCATGGCGTGCCTCGCGAAAGGCGACGCGCTCCGGCAGCGCCGTCCGTGCACGTGCATGGATGGGGGCGGACACCGTGATCGGGGCATCTGCCGTAGGCACCAGCACATGCTGCGCTAGTAGATCGCAGTAGCCGCATGCAGCGTGATGCTCGGCTTGCCCATCATGTCCACCCGCATGTCCGTCCACATTCACGGCAAGCATCGCGCTGGTTGCCGAGGCAACTACAGGCTTGGCCTCGCACAACGGCAAGCTCAGCGCCAGCCCCACCCGATGTGAATGGGCGGCCAGCGCCTGGCTGACCACTGGCGCGAAAAGCACGAGCGCCATCGCCACCAGCCCGAACCAGGCGGTCAACGTCTTGCGGACTCGGGCGAAATGCATGGCGAGTGAGGCGGGGTCAGTGGGCGCGGATGCGCCGTATTAGAGCGCAAAACGGCGCCCATATCCACCAGCGCCGACCCTGAGCCCCCGGGGGGGCTAGAAACTCCAGACCACGCCTGCTCGCACGGTGCGCGGCTCCGCCGGATGGATGTGGTGATCGTTAATGCCCGTGGCCACTCCGTTGGCACCCAGCGGGGATGTCTCGCCCTTGAGCAGGGACGCATAGTAGTAGTCGATGTCGTTCGCCTTCTTGTTGAAGGCGTTCAGCACTTCGACGAACACGCGCACGTTCTTCTGCAGCCGATAGCCGAGCTTCAGGTTGACCAGGAACGACGAGGCGGAGCGCACGCTGTTGTCTTCTACAAGCGGGCGTGGACCGAAGTAGCGCAGCCGTGCGCCCAGCGTCCAGCGGTCATGCGCCCACGACACACCAGCCGATGCAGTGGTCTGGATGGCTTCAGGGATGTAGTCGCCCACCGGATCGCTGTCACGAAAACGGGCGCGCGAGAACGCCGCATCGGCATCGAAAATCAGATCCGGCCGCGGTGTGTAGTAGGCCGCGAGTTCCACGCCCGTACGCCGGCTCGGGCGGCTGGGCTCTGTGGTGCCGCTGTCGCCCGAGAAGACGAGTTCAGAGCCAATGTCCAACCGCCACAACGATGCGGAAAGCTGCAGGTTCGGCGCAAGCTCCCGCGTGCGCACGCCGATCTCGTAGCCGGTGGCAGGCACCAGCACCGACACCTTCTGCACCGGGTCTCCGCTCACGGGGTCGACGGTGGCGGTCGCGCCGCGCACATCGTTGCTGTGGTAACCCCGGCCCCAGTTCATGAACACATCGGTGCGCGTCGTGGGCGACAGCACCACGCTTAGCTTGGGGCTGACGATGTGATCAGACCCACTGCCCGAATTGAGCGGGTTGCTGCTGGCCACGTTGTACCAAAACTGGTCTGCCCGCACGCCCGCAATGGTACGTAACCACGGGAGCCACTGCGTGCTGTTGCGCAGGTAGAGCGCGGTGCTGGTTTCGTTCACGGTGTCGCTACGCACCAGTGCGTAGGGCTGGCGTGCCTCCGTGTTGCTGAGGCTGATCGGGTCGAGCCGGTCAAACCGAGTTTGCGAGCCGAACTCGGTTTCGCTCTCGCGCCCTGCCAATGTCCCCAGCCACGTGCGTGACGCATTCACGCCCGTGGTAACCCGGTTCTCGAACTGTTCGAACTGGTCTCCCTGCTCGGGGTTGTTGAGCGCGTAGGTGAAGTTGGAGAACAGCTGCAATCGGCTCTTGATGACGTACGCATTGGCCTTGAACTGTCCGTCGGCCAGCGGGCGCAACCAGTCGACCGACAGGCTGTAGCGCGAGGCGGCCCCGCCATCGGTCGGGTCGATGGCGCCAAAGCGCGAGATGAGTCCTTCGTTGACGGCGCGCAGCGGCACTTGGTCGGTCGACTGCCACGCATTCTTGTACGCCATGCCGGTGATGCTTACACGCTCGCCACCACCCAGCGGTACGGTGTAGCGCAGCACCCCATTGAGCTTGTGCACGCCCTCGGGCACCGTCCACGGGCCGTTCTCGCCCAGCCACTCGAAGCCGTAAAGCAGTGTGCCAGGGCCGACAGTGGTCGAGTTGGCCAGCAGGCCGCGCCGGTAGTTGTGCTCGCCCAGTTCGAACTGCGCGATACCCTGCGGCAGGCGGTCGGCATAGTCGATGCGTACCGCGCCGGCAGCGGAAAAGTCGCCCTCTTCCGCAAAGTAAGTGCCTTTCTTATAGGCAATGCCGCTGACCAGTTCGGGGATGACGAAGTTGAGATCGGTGTAGCCCTGACCATGCGCGTGCGTGCGCATGTTGACCGGCATGCCGGCCACGGTGGTGGCCAGGTCTGTGCCGTGGTCGAGGTTGAAGCCGCGGAGGAAGTATTGGTTGGCTTTGCCGTCGCCGCTGTGTTGCGTGACGATCAGGCCGGGCACGGTCTCCAGCAACTCGCCCGGACGCAGCAGCGGGCGGTTCTCCAGTTGAGCACGCGGCACGTAGCCCTGGTTGGCCGACTCACCCGTGGCCGCAGCAGTGGCTGCGGAGCCGCTGACGGTGGTGGCCTCCAATTGCACCTCGGGCTGTTGCACGCCGCCCGCATGGGCAACGCCTGAATGCACCAGGGCATAGCCTAGCCCCCACAGCGCCCCGATCGACCACATCTGACTTGCTCGCATCCACCCACTCCCTGACGCTTGATCTTGGTGTATGAAGATTTATGCAAACGTCATACCAATATGCACACCAAGGGTACATGCCTGCCAGCAGCGGGCTCAATGCGGGTGATGGTGGTGGGAGTGGCGCCCATGGTCGTCCCCGGTGCCCGAGGTCATGATCAGGTTGAGCTGGCCTTGCTTGACGCCGCGCTCGCTGCTGATGGCGTCAGCCAGGCGGCGGACGGCACTGGCCGGCCCACGCAGGATGATGGTCTCGATGCAGTGCTCATCATCCAGATGCGCATGCATAGTGGACACGGTCAGGCCGTGGTGAGCATGCTGGATGCGCGTTAGCCGCTCCGCCAACTCACGCTCATGGTGGTTATAGATGTACGACAGGTTGGCCACGCAGGGGCCATCTTCGTTGTGTGACTCTCGCCAGCGGTCGAGGTGCACGCGCAGGATGTCGCGCACCGCTTCCGAGCGGTTGGCGTAACCGTGCTCAGCCATCAGCCGGTCGAACTCGGCGGCCAGCGCATCGTCCAGAGAGATCGTAAAGCGTTCCATAGTGGGGCATCGAGGCACCCGCCTTGTGCATTGCCCGGGTTGGGCTAGGCAGAGCAGGCAGGTGGTTCGATTGTACTGAGCAGACACGCTGCGCATGAGCGTGGAATCTTTGCAGATGCCACCGCGATGCCGAGGATCCACACGTGTGAATGTTGGCCGATCCGGCCGCGTGCCATAATCCGCGCTCTCTTTCATCCACCGTTGCGCTGCATGCTGCGCCTTCGTCTTCGGAAGATCGGCAGTTGGTTGGGATTGCTTGCAATCCTGATGACAGCGCTCGCGCCGACGATCTCGCAAGAGTTGGCGCGTCAGCATCGGTTGGAGTCGCTGCTGGCGACATACTGCTCCGTGCACACCGAGGCAGACGGCCAGCGTAGTGGCCCGGCGCATGACACGCATGCCGATCATTCGGCCTGTGGCTACTGCAGCCTGGTTGCGCATACGCCGGTATTGGTTCCTACCGAGGCTTCGTTTGCTGACATCGTCTGGAGCATCCAGCATCGTCAGGCAACGCGCTTCGAGAGCCAGCAGCGCCCGCTTGTACTGACCGTCGCGCGACCGCGCGCTCCCCCGTTCTCCGCTTGACCTGAGCTTGCCGACCGCGGCGCCCCCGGGGCATCGCGGCGTATCTGCACGTGCGCCTTTTCGCTGCGCACGTATAGCCAGTCTGTCATTGGAGAACCCATCACCATGAACTTGTCGTTCTCACGGCCGGGGCGCCCGCGCGCCCGGCTGACGCATCTCGCCCGCACCTTGGCTTACCTGACGGGCGTCCTCGGCACTATGAGCGCGTTCAATGCGCATGCCCACGTCACCGCCAAGCCTGATGAAGGCGCGGCCGGCAGTTGGTTCGAGACCGCGTTAAAGGTCTCGCACGGCTGTGACGGCTCGCCCACCACGAGCCTGCGCGTGACGATTCCCGACGGCGTGCTTTCCGTCAAACCGCAAATGAAACCCGGCTGGACGGTCAACGTGACCTACCGCCCGATCGATCCGCCGCTCAAAGGCGAGCACGGTGCGGTCATCAGCCAGACCGTCGCCACGGTGGAATGGCGCGGCAACCAGTTGCCGGACAACCTGTACGACACGTTCGGCCTCGTCATGAAGTTGCCTGCCGCAGCGGGCAAGCACCTGGACTTCCCTGCGGTTCAGACCTGCGAAAGCGGCGAGCGGGCGTGGGTGGAAATTCCCGCCGAAGGGCAAAGCAGGCATGCGCTGCATAGCCCTGCGCCTTTTGTCCAGCTCAATCAGCCAACCAAGTAAGCCGGCCCGGCGCGCCACGCTGACGGGCGTGCTCGCATTGTTTGCCACGCATGCCCTGGCTCAGGTCCAAGCCTCGGATGCCACGACCAACCCGCCGCGTACCGCAACGCTGCCGGAAGCCGTTGTGTATGGCAGCAAGGGCGTCACGTTGTTTTCAGCACCGCGATCTTCTATCCCGGCGCAGGCCGTAGCTTTTTTGCAGGGGTTCGATACGCGTTCTAAGGTGGGCGAGCGTAGCCGCGATCCTCGGGGGGTTGTAACCAACCGAGGATTGGCTCCGGTTGAAAGGGGCTGAGGGGCTCCCAGGTGAGCCACCTCCGGATAGAGCTGGGTGCCGTCTCGGCACTCATGCGGTACCAGTACCTCCGACAAGGGTGGAACGTCAGCACTTCTGACGCATTCATCTTCGGCAATGCAAACACAAGGGCCTTGTTGCAAGTCAACAAGTGCGGTGCAACGCGTACGCCAGCCCGGCCGACCGGATTGATAACCACAGAACATCAATCGTTCCAAAACTTGCACTTCTCGTTTGCCGGTCTCCCCGCGAACATAGCCCAAACCACAAACGCCGACACACGGTGTATTTTTTCTTTGGCTTTCAGGAGACACCTTGATGCACCCCTCGCCCAGCCTTTCGAACGGGCACACAAAGGCCGCTGCGGTATTCCGCGTGACCGCCGGAAATTTCCTGGAGCAGTTCGACTTCTTCCTGTTCGGCTTCTACGCCACGCAGATCGCCAACGTCTTCTTTCCCGCCAACAGCGAATTCGCCTCGTTGATGATGACGTTTGCTGTCTTTGGCGCAGGCTTTCTGATGCGACCGTTGGGCGCGATCGTGCTTGGCGCCTATATTGACGACGTTGGCCGTCGAAAAGGCCTCATCGTCACGCTCTCCATCATGGCAAGCGGCACCGTCCTGATTGCGTTCGTCCCGGGTTACACCACGATCGGGCTTCTGGCACCGGCGCTCGTGCTTCTGGGGCGTCTGCTGCAGGGCTTTTCGGCGGGCGCAGAGTTGGGCGGCGTGTCGGTCTATCTGGCCGAGATTGCCACGCCCGGCCGCAAAGGCTTTTTCACGAGCTGGCAGTCCGCCAGCCAGCAGGTGGCCATTGTTGTAGCGGCTGGCCTGGGCTTCATGCTGAACCACTGGCTGAGCGCATCGACCATCGCCGCGTGGGGATGGCGCGTACCGTTCTTTGTCGGCTGCATGATCGTGCCGTTCATCTTCCTGCTGCGCCGCAATCTGGAAGAGACGCAGGAGTTCAAGGCGCGCCGGCACCGCCCTAGCATGAAAGAGGTCCTCCGGACGTTGGTGCAAAACTGGGCCGTTGTCATTGCCGGCATGATGCTGGTTGCGATGACCACCACGAGCTTCTACCTCATCACGGTGTACGCGCCGACGTTCGGCAAGACAGTCCTGCACCTGAGCACCGCCGACAGCTTGCTCGTGACCTTGTGTGTTGGCGTGTCGAACTTCGTGTGGCTGCCGATCGGTGGTGCGCTCTCCGACAAGATCGGCCGCCGGCCGCTCCTCGTCAGCATGACGGTGCTCACCATCGCAACCGCCTACCCAGCGCTGTCGCTGCTCGCGAACGCACCGAGCTTCCAGAACATGCTGCTCGTGCTCCTCTGGCTCTCGTTCCTGTATGGCCTCTACAACGGTGCGATGATCGTCGCGCTGACGGAAGTGATGCCGGTGCAAGTGCGCGTTGCAGGCTTCTCGCTGGCCTATAGTTTGGCAACAGCGGTCTTTGGTGGCTTCACGCCCGCTATCTCAACGGCAGCCATTCACCTGACCGGCGACAAGGCCGCGCCGGGCTACTGGATGAGCTTCGCCGCCGTGTGCGCGCTCGTTGCAACGCTCATGCTCTATCGCCGCCGCGCAGTGGTACTCAATCCGGCGCATTGATGCACACCCCCTACGTTCCTGCATGACCATGACAATGACGATGAAGACTCTGTTTCAGAAACTCTGCGCAGTGGCACTCGTTGCAACTGCCGCTGCAACGGCAAACGTTCAGGCGGCCGAACTGCATGTCATGAGCTCCGGCGGCTTCACCGCTGCCTATAAGCTGCTCGGGCCTAAGTTCGCGGCCCAGTCGGGCAATACGCTGAACACCGCGCTGGGCCCGTCGATGGGCAAGTCGCCCGAGGCGATTCCGAACCGGCTCGCGCGTGGCGAACCTGCAGATGCCGTGATCATGGTGGGTTACGCCCTTGACGATCTGATCAAGCAAGGCAAGGTGATTCCGGATTCGCGTGTGGAACTGGCCGATTCCCGCATCGGCATGGTGGTGCGCACAGGCGCGGCAAAGCCTGACATCAGCTCGGCGGAGAGCCTCAAGCAAGTGCTGCTTCACGCCAAGTCGATTGCGTACTCAGACAGCGCAAGCGGCGTCTATATCGAGCGGGAGCTGTTCAAGAAGCTCGGCATCGAAGAACAGGTCAAGTCGAAGGCCAAGATGATCCCGCGGATCCCCGTGGGCTCCGTGGTGGCGAACGGCGAGTACGAAATCGGCTTCCAGCAGGTGAGCGAACTGCTGCCGGTGGAGGGCGTGGCCTTTGTTGGAAAGATCCCCGAGTCGCTGCAATCCGTGACGCGCTTTGCGGCGGGCATTCCTGTCGGCGCGCAGCATCCGAAAGAAGCGAAGGCACTGCTCGACTATCTCGCCTCTCCCGGCGTGCAGGCTGACGTGAAATCGACGGGGCTCGATTCCGTACCTGCACATTGAAGCGCACGGTGGCCTGCGCTGCCAGCGGGCCCGCTTTATGCCGCACTTATGCCCCGCCTCTGGTGGCCCCGCTGCGCTTCGCTTCGATGACCATTTGATGGAACGCCTCGGCCGCCGGCGTAAGCGCGCGCCCGCGCCGTTTCACGATTCCAACGCGGCGCTTCACCACCGGTTCGACCAAGGGCACGCTCGTGAGAACGGGGTGGTCATGTCCGGGCATGGCCATGGACGGCACGGCGGCAACGCCCAGCCCCGCCTCAACTAACCCCAGCATGGTGGTGACGTGCCGCGTCTCGCAGACGCTCGGCGCGCGCGGCGGCACAGCCGACAGTGCCTGATCGAGCAGCAGGCGGTTACCAGAAGTCTTGTCCACCGACACGTAGTCGTGCTCATACAGCTCGCTCCAAGTCACGCGTTTCTTGCGCGCGAGCGGGTGATCGCGTCGGCAAGCAGCCACAAAGCGCTCCTGCAGCAGCAGCCTGAACTCGATCTCGGGCTCCTGGCTTCCCATAAAGCTCACACCAAAGTCCGCCTCGCCGCTGATGACGGCACCTAGCACCTCGTTCGCGCTGGAATCGATCAGCTTCACGCGGATGCGCGGAAACCGCTGGTGATAGCTCGCAATGAGGTTCGGCAAAAAGTAGTAGGCCACCGAAGGCACACAGGCGATGGTCACGTGGCCCAGGCGGCTTGAAGCTACGTCGCGGATGCCGAGCAGCGCAACATCGAGATCGTCCAGCAGTTGTTCTGCACTGCGGGCAAACACGCGGCCGACCGTGGTGAGCGCGACGCTGCGTGTGGTGCGTTCGAACAGCGCCACGCCTAGCGCGTCCTCGAGCTTGTCGATCCGCCGGCTTAACGCAGGTTGGGAAATACTGATCGCCTCGGCGGCCTTGCGGAAGTTTCCCAACTCCACCACCGCCCGAAACGCCTGCAAGTCCGTCAAGTCAAAGTTGATTCCCACGGGGCTGGTCTCCGCATTGAGATGCGGAGCATTGTGCGCGATTACGAGGAATGACAAAAAAAAACGCCAACCCGTAGGTTGGCGTTGTGCTTGGGGTGTAACCAGGATCAGTGGAACTGATTCATGGTGTTGTCCTTGCCTGCTGCCTTCAGCGCTGCTTCACCGCTGAAGTATTCCTTGTGGTCGTCGCCGATGTCCGAGCCCGACATGTTCTGGTGCTTGACGCAGGCGATGCCCTGACGGATTTCCTTGCGCTGCACGCCCGCCACGTAGCCCAGCATGCCCTGGTCACCGAAGTATTCCTTGGCCAGGTTGTCGGTCGACAGCGCGGCGGTGTGGTACGTCGGCAGCGTGATCAGGTGGTGGAAGATACCGGCTTCACGCGATGCGTCAGCCTGGAACGTGCGGATCTTCTCGTCAGCCAGCTTCGCCAGTTCGCTGTTGTCGTATTCCGTGCTCATCAGTTGGCCGCGCTCGTAGGCCGACACATCCTTGCCGGCTTCCTTCATTGCGTCATACACCTGTTGACGGAAGTTCAGCGTCCAGTTGAACGACGGGCTGTTGTTGTACACCAGCTTGGCGTTCGGGATGACCTTGCGGATTTCCTTCACCATGCCGCCGATCTGCGCGATGTGCGGCTTCTCGGTTTCGATCCACAGCAGGTCAGCGCCGTTTTGCAGCGAGGTGATGCAATCCAGCACGCAGCGCGCTTCGCCCGTGCCGGCGCGGAACTGGAACAGGTTGCTCGGCAGGCGCTTCGGACGCAGCAGCTTGCCGTCGCGCTTGATGACCACGTCACCGTTGCCCAGTTGATCGGCCGACAGCTCTTCGCAGTCGAGGAATGAGTTGTATTGGTCGCCCAAATCACCCGGCGTGTTGGTCACGGCGATCTGCTTGGTCAGGCCTGCGCCCAGCGAGTCAGTACGGGCGACGATGATGCCGTCGTCCACACCCAGCTCCAGGAACGCGTAGCGGATCGCGCGGATCTTCGCCAGGAAGTCCTCGTGCGGCACGGTGACCTTGCCGTCCTGGTGGCCGCATTGCTTCTCGTCGGACACCTGGTTTTCGATCTGGATGCAGCATGCACCGGCTTCGATGAATTGCTTGGCCAGCAGGTAGGTGGCTTCCGCGTTGCCGAAACCCGCGTCGATGTCGGCAATGATGGGCACCACGTGGGTGACGTGGTTGTCGATCTTCTCTTGGATGGCGGCCTTGGCAGCAGCATCCTTGGCGGCATCCAGCTCACGGAACAGGCCGCCCAGTTCACGGGCATCCGCCTGGCGCAGGAAGGTGTACAGCTCGCGGATCAGCGCGCTGACGGAAGTCTTTTCGTGCATCGACTGGTCCGGCAGCGGGCCGAACTCCGAGCGCAGCGCGGCGACCATCCAGCCCGACAGATACAGGTAGCGGCGTTCAGTGCTGTTGAAGTGCTTCTTGATCGAGATCATCTTCTGCTGGCCGATGAAACCGTGCCAGCAACCCAGCGACTGGGTGTACTTGGCCGGATCAGCGTCGTAGGCAGCCATGTCGGCGCGCATGATCTTGGCGGTGTACTTGGCGATGTCCAGACCCGTCTTGAACTTGTTCTGGGCACGCATGCGGGCTGCGTACTCGGGGTTGATGGCATTCCATGCGCTGCCGTGGTTCTCTTTCAAGGCAGTCACTGCCTTGATGTCGTCTTGATACTGGGCCATGTCAATTTCCTAGAAATAAACCGCGTTTGAGAAGAATCGGTTGCGTGTGCAGCTACGGAATTCGAAGCGAGCAGCGTGGATTCATTGTAGGGCGGCTTTGATGCAGCGCGACAAGGTCTTATATAAGACATAAGACTTAGTTTTTCTTTATTTATCAATGAGATAGACGACAAATTTTGCTATGCGAAACGTTTTTTCAGGAAACGGAACGCGGGCGCGAGAGAAATCTCGACCAGATCCCGCAATGTGAAACGCACTTTCAGGCATCGGAGCGACAGGCCCCGGACAGAGGTTCAGACTGACACCCGTCTGAAGGCGCCTCACTTCGTAGCGATCGCTACATCCTTGCAGCAGTTATGACGCCAGCCCTATCCTGCCGTCATGACGCTCGCTTCCGACCCTTGGCTGCTGCTCATCGTCAGCCTGCCCACCACCAGCGCCACAGCCCGCATGCGCATCTGGCGCACGATCAAGGCGCTCGGTTGTGCGGCCCTGCGCGACGGTGCGTACCTGCTGCCCGCCCATGTCGAGCCCGCCGCGCAACTGCGCCAGTTGGCCGACGAAGCGCTGCAGGAGGGCGGCGAGGCGTGGGTGCTGTGCGTGCAGGCGCTGGATGCCGCCGAGGACGCTGTGTACCGCGCCCTGTTCGATCGCACACCGGACTACACCGCGTGGCTGGCCACGCTATCGGAAAGCCGAACGACGCTGCACGACCTGCCGGCGGCCGAGCGCAACCGCCTGCACCGCCGCCATGCCCGCGCCTACGAGGCCATCCGCAAGATCGATTTCTTCCCCGGCGAAGCCGCCGTGCGTGCCGATGCGCAGTGGCGGGACTTTGCGGCGGCAGTCGAGGCCGTGCAGTCACCGGGGGAACCGCGCGCCGCCGCGGGCGGCATTCCGCGCCGGGACGCTGCCCAGTACCAGGGGCGCCTCTGGGCAACGCGGCGTCATCTGTGGGTGGATCGCGTCGCCAGTGCGTGGCTGATCCAGCGATTCATTGATCCGCATGCGCACTTTCTGTGGCTGGAACACCCGGCCGATTGTCCGGCCGATGCCCTGGGCTTTGATTTTGACGGCGCGGCCTTTACGCACGTCGGTGAGCGTGTCTCTTTTGAAGTGCTGCTCGCCAGCTTCGGGCTGGACGACAACCCTGGGCTCGCCCGGCTCGGCGCCATGGTGCATGCGCTGGACGTGGGTGGATCGACCACGCCGGAGGCCGGCGGATTCGAAGCCATCCTGGCGGGAGCCCGCAAGCGCCTGGCCGATGACGATGCACTGCTCGCGGAAATCGGCGCAGTGCTCGATTCGTTGTATGCGCATTTCTCGGGCAGCCGCAAACGCTGACATCCGACCCTATCCAAAGGTGCCCCGATGAACGCTCCTCAAGAACGCCCTGCCTATACGCTGCGGCAACTGGTGTTGTACTTCCTGCGCCTCGGTGCGCTCGGTTTTGGCGGCCCTGTTGCACTGGCGGGCTACATGCGGCGCGACCTGGTCGACACCAAGCAGTGGATTTCCGAGGCCGACTACAAAGAAGGCCTCGCGCTGGCGCAACTGGCGCCCGGGCCGTTGGCTGCGCAATTGGCGATCTACCTCGGCTACGTGCACTACCGCATCGTGGGGGCGACGCTCATCGGCATCGCGTTCGTGCTGCCATCGTTCCTGATGGTGGTGGCGCTCGGTTGGGCCTATGTGCGCTTTGGTGGGCTGACGTGGATGCAGTCTGTGTTCTATGGCGTGGGTGCGGCGGTGATTGGCATCATCGCCATCAGTGCCCACAAGCTCACGACCAAGAGTGTCGGCAAAGACAAACTGCTGTGGGCCGTCTACCTCGTGCTGGCCGCCGTGACGATCATCACCGAGTCGGAAGTGGCGTGGCTGTTTTTGGCGGCAGGCGTGCTCGTGTGGTTCTGGCGCGCACCGCCCAAGTGGTTCCGCCAGGGCAAGTTGAATGCCGTGGCCGCCGCGCCCGTTGTTGCGCATGGCGCCGCCGCCAGCGGCTTCCTCAGCATGGTCGATTGGCCGTTGCTTACCCAGATTGGTGTGTTCTTTGCCAAAGCCGGTGCGTTTGTGTTCGGCTCTGGGCTGGCCATCGTGCCGTTCCTGTATGGCGGCGTGGTCACGGAACACCACTGGCTCAACGAGAAACAATTTGTCGACGCGGTCGCCGTAGCGATGATCACGCCTGGGCCAGTGGTCATTACCGTCGGCTTTATCGGCTATCTGGTGGCGGGTCTGCCCGGCGCATGCGTGGCCGCGCTTGGCACGTTTCTACCGTGCTACCTGTTCACTATCCTGCCGGCGCCCTACTTCAAGAAGTACGGCAAGCTGCCCGCCATCCTGGCGTTTGTCGATGGCGTGACGGCAGCGGCTGTCGGCGCCATTACCGGCGCGGTGATCGTGCTGGCCAAGCGCTCAATCGTGGACGTGCCGACGGCGCTGCTGGCCGTGGCCACCGTCTTGTTGCTGGTGAAGTTCAAGAAGCTGCAGGAGCCGGTGGTGGTGGCAGGTGCCGCGCTGATCGGCTTGGCGCTGTATCCGCTGCTGCAGCATTAATGTGGAGGTTTGCCATGCAATGGATCACGCGTGAACGCCCAAAGATCGACCGCATTGCCTGCCCGTGGCTCATCGCCCGCTTCATCGACGAGACGCCCGATTTTCTCTACGTTCCGCCCGGCGACGTGCTGCGCATCGCCGATGAAACCGGCGCCATCCCGTACGACATTCCCGGCGTGGAACTGACGCACGTGGGCGAACTGTGCAGCTTCGACGCGTTTCTCAACAAATACCAACTCGGCGGTAACCCCGCGCTGCAGCACCTCGCGCGCATCGTGCGCGGTGCGGACACGTCGCGTCTGGACCTCACGCCGCAATCCAGTGGCCTTTACGCGATCTCGCTGGGCCTGTCGCACGTATTTGCCGATGATCTGGTGATGCTTGAACACGGGCTCGTGATGTACGACGCGTTGTATGCGTGGTGCCAGCACTGCCAGGCGGAAACGCACAACTGGCCGCCCAAGATGCCAGCTTGATGGCCATCACAGCGGGGGCATGCATCGCAAACGTTGGCATCCTGGCGTGATCTTCATTGCCCTCCTATTTTGGGTTGTAGGTGCGTGCAAGTTTAGGAATGCACTGGCGCCAATGTGCGTTTTCGTGCAACCCATCGTAACTAGACCTTTCTTGTGCCCTTTGGCGCAGTCAATCCGCACTCCGACGGGCTTTCGCACCCCGCCACAATGGGTTTTCATTTGTTTGCAGTCTGCACGTCACGTCGGGGTTCAATGGCGCGGTAAAGATGCTGGCCATCTTGCCGTTAGCCTCGATAGGCGCCCCGCGCAAGCCAGCGTGTCGATGCCGTTGCCACCTCTGCCCCGAGTCGCCCGCCCAGACGCCACCGCTTCCCCTTCATGTCCACTCAAACGTCGATGGACAAGCGCTTTGGCGCCAGCGTTGCCATCGTCCTCGTCCCTGTGTTGTCGCTGTCGTGCTGGCTGCTGGGCTACGCATGGCTGGCCTATGGGCGCGCCGACGATGCCGCACGTAGCTTCCAGGCGCTGCGGATGGCATTGCTGGTCATGGAAAAGGTGTCGGCCGAGCGCGGCCCGACCAACGGCGTGCTGGGCGAAGACCTACCGCTGCCGGCCGAACGCCTGGCCGCCCTGCACCGCGTGCGCACCGCCAGCGACGAACACCTCGCCCAACTGCTCGACACGTTGCGCCCGGAGCATTGCCCGGCCTGCGCAACCGACGTCGACGCCGTGCGTCGCGCGCAGGCCGACCTGGCCAGTGCGCGCCAGAACATTGACCGCTTGATCGCCGAGCCGCTACGTTCGCGCGACAGCCATGAACTTGCCAACGCCGTGGACCGCATGATCGCGGTCATCCCCGAATTTCTGCCGGTGGTCAACATCCGCACGGCCAGCATCACGCGCGGCGATCCGGATGTGCTGAACTGTCTGACCCTGGCGCGGTTGTCGGCGGACCTGCGCGAATACGCCGGCCAGCTCGGCTCACGTCTGACGGGCGCGCTGGCCATGCACCGCATGCTGACGGCGGATGAGCAATACGCCATCGAGCGCACGCAGGGCCGCATCGACCAGCTCCGCGCCATGATCGACACACGTGTCGTGGGCCGGCCGGGGCTGGACCAGGACGCCATCGAGGCCCTCGCCACGCAGTATTTCGGCGATGGCCTGAACTACCTGCAGCGCGTGCGCAACCAGGCCAGCCAACCGGGCGGCGTGGGCATCAGCACCGGCCAGTTTGCTGAGCGCTATGTGCCGACCATGCGCGCCATCACGGATTTCCGCGACAGCGTGCTGCGGCTGGCAGAAAGCGACATCCGCGAACACCGGCGCGCCATGCTGCTGGTGCTGCTGGGCTCGGCGGCGGCGGTGTTGTCGGTACTGGGCGCTCTGGCGTGGATGACGGTTTCGTTCCGCCGCCACGTGGTCGGGCCGTTCGTCAACGCCACGCGGTTGATCGACGCCATCGCGCGCGGCGACCTGGGCGTGCACATTCCCGCTGGCTTTGCGCGGCACGAGATCCGCGCGATGTTCGATGCCATCCGCGTGCTGCGCGTCAACAGCATCGAGCGCCGCCGGCTGGAGGTGGAGCGCGCGCACCTGATGCAGGAACTCGCGCGCATGGCCGAAACCGACCCCCTCACCCAGTTGCTCAACCGCCGCGCATTTGAAGAACGCGCCGAGGCCATGTGCCATTCGACCGAGCCCAAGGCGAAGTTGCTTGCGCTGATCATGTTCGACATCGACCACTTCAAGCGCATCAACGACACCTATGGCCACGCCGTGGGGGACGAAGCGCTGCGCACCGTCGCGCGCCTGTGCCGCACGGATGGCCCGGCGGCCGATGTGGTGGCGCGCATCGGCGGCGAGGAGTTTGCCGTGATGGTGTGGGCCGATTCGCGCGAACACGCACGCACGTTGGCCGAACGCCTGCGCCAGCGCATCGCCGAGGTGCTGGTGTCCACCGGCACCGATGCCACCTGTCGCATGACGGCCAGCTTCGGCGTGGCCCTGGGCCGGGCGGCGGACCAGCCGCCACTGGAAACCCTGCTGCGACGCGCCGATCATCTGCTCTATGCCGCTAAGCTGGCCGGGCGCAACTGCGTGATGACCGACACACCGCCGACATCGCACGATCTGTCAGCAGCGGCGGAATAACCGAGCGGATTTTTTGGGACGACGGCACCGTCCTGCTCTACATTGGCAACTCCCGTTCCACACCACCCGGAGCTGCCGATGCTGCAAGACCGTCACCTGATTCTCTATCACTCACCGCGCAGCCGTTCCCGAGGTGCGCGCATGCTGCTCGAAGCGTTGGGCGCCGACTATGAAGTGCGCGCCTTCGACCTGACCACGGGCCAGCATCGCTCGCCCGAGTTTCTGGCCATCAACCCTGTGCACAAAGTGCCGACGCTGCAGCACGGTGATGCCATCATCACCGAGCAGGTGGCGGTGTATCTGTATGCGGCGGAACTGTATCCGGAAGCCGGGCTGTCGCCGGCAGTGGGCGACCCGTTGCGTGGGCCGTATCTGCGTTGGATGGCGTTTTATGGCGCGTCGTTCGAGCCGGCCATTGTCGATCGCTCCATGAAGCGCGAGCCCGCGGCGTATTCGCTTTCGCCGTATGGCGACTTCGATACCGTCATCAAGACGCTGACCGCGCAGTTGGAACAAGGCCCGTATCTGCTGGGTGAGCGCTTTACGGCGGCGGACGTGCTGTGGGGCGCGGCGCTGGGCTGGACGACGATGTTCAAGCTGATGCCCGAAACGCCGCTGGTGCGTGCGTATATCGACCGCGTGATGGCACACCCGGCGCTGCAGCGCGCGCAGGCGGCCGATGCGGCCCTTGCGGAAGCACAGGACAAGGCCAAGGCCGAGGCGACAAACGCCGCCCCGGCCCCATGACGCTGCAACTGCGTACTTGTAGCGTACTTAGTGCGAGAGCCGGAACTGCCCCACGGCCTCATTGAGGTTGTGGGCCTGTTCTTCGAGTGATTCCGCAGCGGCAGCGGCTTGCTCGACCAGCGCGGCGTTCTGCTGCGTCACCTGGTCCATCTGATTGACGGCCTGGTTGACCTGCTCGATGCCGCTGCTCTGCTCTTCCGACGCGGCCGAGATCTCGCCCATGATGTCGGTCACGCGCTTCACCGCGTCAACGATCTCGGCCATGGTCACGCCGGCCTGATCGACCAGCGCCGTGCCGTTGCTCACACGATCCACCGAGTCGCTGATCAGCGCCTTGATCTCCTTGGCGGCGCCAGCGGAACGCTGCGCCAGGCTGCGCACTTCGCTCGCCACCACAGCAAAGCCACGGCCTTGCTCGCCAGCGCGCGCAGCTTCCACGGCCGCGTTCAGCGCCAGGATGTTGGTCTGGAACGCGATGCTTTCGATCACGCCAATGATGTCGGCGATCTTCTTGCTGCTTTCATTGATGCCGCCCATGGTGTGGACCACCTGGCCGACCACATCGCCACCGCGCGTCGCCACGTCCGATGCCGTCACGGCGAGCTGGCTCGCTTGACGCGCGTTGTCGGCGTTCTGCTTCACGATGCTGGTGAGCTCTTCCATGCTCGATGCGGTTTCTTCCAGCGAGCTGGCTTGTTCTTCCGTGCGCTGCGAGAGGTCCGCATTGCCGGCAGCAATTTCTTGCGCGGCGGAGCGCACCGAATCGCTGCCCAGGCGGATCTGCTGCATCACGGCCGTGAGCTTGTCCGCGAAGGTGTTGAACGAGCGGGCGATCTGCGCGACTTCATCTTCACCGTCCGACGGCAGGCGCTTGGTCAAATCACCGCTGCCCGAGCCAATGTCGTCCATCGCATCGCGAATCAACGACAGGCGGCGGAACGCGCGCGCGGTCATCGCACCCACGATCAGCGCAGCCACGATGGCCACGCCCACCAGCGCGCCGGCAGAGGTCATCACCAGCGAACGCATGCCGGCGGTGGCGTCGGACTTGTCCAGTGCCACAACGAGGCCCCAGTCGGTGCCCTTCACACCCTGGCGCCAGAGCAGTTTGGCGGCGCCATCGACAGCCACTTCCGTGGGCTTGTCAGCTTGCGCCAGCGTGGCCAGCGTCGCTTCATTCAAGCCCGCCGACAAATCGGTCGCGGGCTTGAGCGTCAACTTATCGTCCGGGTGCGCAACGATCTTGCCCGCCGCGTTGACGATAAAGCCAAAGCTGGCCGGCGTGGGGTGGATCGCCTTCACGTTGGCGATCACGCTATCCATGGCCACGTCGCCGCCGATCACGCCCTTGAGCGTGCCGCCTTCCAGGATGGGCACGGCGAAGGTCACCACCAGCTTGCCGGTGCTCGCGCTCACATACGGCGGCGTCACCACCGGCTTGCCGGCGTCCACCGCCTGCTTGTACCAGGGGCGGGCCGTCGGGTCGTAGGTAGGCGGAATGCCTTCGGGGTCAGAGAATTTGTACGTCTTGTCGGGGTAGCCGACATACACATTGATGAAGCCGCCCGCGTCACGCACGGTCTTGAGCACCGGAATTGGCTCCGCAGACAGTGCAGTGGCTTGCAGCGCAGCCATCATCTGGGTCTTGGAAGCGACCCAGTCGTCAATGCCAGCGATGTGGCCACGTGCGACGGATTGCAGGTTCTGCTGGATGGATGCGTCGTTGTACGAGCGCGTAACGAGGTAGTTAAGACCACCAGCAAACGTGAGTGCGCCGACCACGATAGCCACGCAGGTCAGCAAAATTCGGGTACGAATGGATGCAAGCATATGGTTTCCTACGAAGCCCATGGCAGGGATTCCACCATGTAAGGCATACGGCACACGACCTTGTTGGTCCTGCCGTCGAACAAGAAACGGCCGTGCCTAGGAAATCTGAAGCCTGATGTCGCGCACGTTCCATGGTGTTGTCACGTTGCCGTGGCAGACAACACCCTACAATCGCGCGCAGTACGGTCAAATTGACTGATGCAGCTCTTCCCACTTGGGACAAACACCAACACAGACAAGGACACCACATGAAAACCAAAGCCGCCATCGCTTGGAAAGCCGGGGCCCCGCTCACCGTGGAAGAAGTGGACCTGCAGGGCCCGCGCGCCGGCGAAGTGCTGGTGGAGATCAAGGCCACGGGCATCTGCCATACCGATTACTACACGCTCTCGGGCGCAGACCCCGAAGGCATCTTCCCGGCCATCCTCGGCCATGAAGGCGCAGGTGTCGTGCTGGAAGTGGGTGCCGGCGTGACGTCGTTGAAGGCGGGCGACCACGTCATTCCGCTGTACACGCCGGAGTGCCGCCAGTGCAAGTTTTGCCTGTCGCGCAAGACCAACCTGTGCCAGGCGATCCGCGCCACGCAGGGCAAGGGCCTGATGCCGGACGGCACGTCGCGCTTCTCGCTCGATGGCAAGCCGTTGTTCCACTACATGGGGACGTCAACGTTTGCGAACCACATCGTCGTGCCGGAAATCGCGCTGGCGAAGATCCGGCCCGATGCACCCTTCGACAAGGTCTGCTACATCGGCTGCGGCGTCACCACGGGTGTGGGCGCGGTGGTGTACACGGCCAAAGTGGAAGCCGGCGCCAACGTGGTCGTGTTCGGCCTGGGCGGCATCGGGCTGAATGTGATCCAGGGCGCGAAGATGGTCGGCGCGGACAAGATCATCGGCGTGGACCTGAACCCCGCGCGTGAAGCCATGGCGCGCAAATTCGGCATGACGCACTTCATCAACCCGAAGGACGTAGACAACGTGGTCGACCACATCATCCAGCTCACGGATGGCGGCGCGGATTACTCGTTCGAATGCATCGGCAACACGCAGGTCATGCGGCAGGCGCTGGAGTGCTGCCACAAGGGCTGGGGCCAGTCGATCATCATCGGCGTGGCCGAGGCCGGGGCGGAGATCAGCACGCGCCCGTTCCAGCTCGTCACCGGCCGCGAGTGGAAGGGCTCAGCCTTCGGCGGCGCACGCGGCCGCACCGATGTGCCGAAGATCGTCGACTGGTACATGGAGGGCAAGCTCAACATCGACGACCTGATTACGCACACGCTGCCGCTGGAGCGCATCAATGAAGGCTTCGACCTGATGAAGCGCGGTGAGTCCATCCGTTCGGTCGTGCTGTACTGAGCCCAGGACAAAGGAGAACGCGATGACAGCCACGGTCCCCGCCCTTGAGCTGATTTCCGAGCACGCTTGTTTTGGCGGCGTGCAGCGCTTCTATCGGCACGACTCGACGGCGATCGGGCTGCCGATGCGCTTCTCGGTCTATCTACCGCCGCAGGCGTTGGCGGGCGAACGCTGCCCTGCCCTGTTCTATTTGGCCGGCCTCACCTGCACGGAAGAGACCTTCGCCATCAAGGCAGGCGCGCAGCGCGTGGCCGCGCGTGAAGGCCTCATCCTCATCGCGCCGGACACCAGCCCGCGCGGCGCCAACGTTCCGGGCGAAACGGACAGCTGGGACTTTGGCGTCGCCGCCGGCTTCTACCTCGATGCCACGCAGGCACCGTGGCGCCAGCACTACCGCATGGAAACCTACATCGCGCAAGAACTGCATCACATTGCGCGCGTCGCGTTTCCTGTGGCGGCAGGCCGCATCGGCATCTTTGGTCACTCCATGGGCGGGCACGGCGCGTTGACGCTGGCGCTACGTCATCGGGAGCGCTTTGCGTCGGTCTCGGCCTTTGCACCGATCGCGCACCCGTCTGTCTGCCCGTGGGGCATCAAGGCGTTCACCGGTTACCTCGGTGAAGACCGCGCTGCCTGGGCCGCACACGACGCCACGCAACTGATGCAGCTGGCGCAGAACCCGTTTCCCGGCGGCATCCTCATCGACCAGGGGGAGGCCGACAAATTCCTCGCCGAACAGTTGTATCCGGAAGACTTCGCGGCCGCGTGCCAGACGGCCGGGCAGCCGCTGCAGTTGCGCCGCCACCCGGGGTACGACCACGGCTACTACTTCATCCAAACGTTCATCGAAGACCACCTGCTGCATCACGCAGCGCAACTGCGCTAGCTCGAACACAAGGGCGGGCACCGAGCTATCGGCTGCCCCCGCCCGCGCTGCCTGCGCCGCCGCCAGTACCGCCGCCTACGCCACCATCACCGGGGGCGCCGATCCCGCCCGTACCCAACACACTCTCTGCAGCGAGCAAAGGCCGTTCCGCGTTTACCTGGTGGTGGGCACGGCACTTTGGCGCCAGCAATGGGTCTAGAACGTTCCGTGCTATGGGTGCGTGAGACCCTACGTCACAATGCGTAGCGGATCGTTACGCCCGGTCTATACATTCATCTCTGTATGTATAATCGCCCGCACCCCGCGCCCGTCCGCCGGGGCCAACGATGGAGCTGTTCAACGTGAGATTCCCCTTCCCGCTGCCGAAGTCATGGCGCGCGGCCCTGCCCGGGCTGGCGTCGGACCACGCATCGGGCACCCCTTCCGATCGCCCGCGCGCCCCGGTTGCGCAGCCTTTGCCCGGCGATCCGGATGCTTGGATCGCGTGCGAGCACTGCGACACCCTGCATCGGCACGAGGTCATTGCGCTGGATGAAGAGGCGCACTGCACACGCTGCGGCGTCAAGCTATACCGCAACCAGAGCGAGCGCCTGTCAGTGCTGCTGCCGCTGCTGATCACAGGGATCATCGTCTACGTCGTCGCCAACGTTTTTCCAATTGCCGAGATGGACGGTGGCGGCAATCGCAACGCCACCACGCTGTGGGGCGCCATCGAGGCGCTGTACGGCTACGGCATGGTGTTCGCAGCCGTGCTGGTGGCACTCACCACGGTGCTGTTTCCGCTGATGTACATGTCGGTGCTGGCGCCGCTGCTCATTGCCCGGGTGCGCGGACGGCAGCATCCTTCTGCAGCGCTGGTGTTGCGCGCGGCGGCAATGATCCGCCCGTGGGCCATGATCGAGATCTTCATGCTGGGCGTGGTGGTGGCGCTCATCAAGGTGGCACACATGGTGTCGCTCGAAGCCGATGCTGGCCTGTGGGCATTTGCCGCGCTCACGGTGTTCCTGACCGTCGCCCTGTCGATTGATCTGCGACCGTTCTGGCGCGAGATCGGCCTGACGCTGCCGCCGCGCACCCACGTCGATGCGCCCACCGGCCTGGATGTGGCGGCCCGCCCCGGTGAAGCTTCCAACGGCGAGGACCGCGCATGAGCGCCGCGACCAGCCCCGCCCCAACGCAGCCGGCACGCCCCCTGCGTGCTGCCGCGCGCGGCTTGGTCACCTGCGAACGCTGCGGCCTGCTCGCGCGCATGCCCCACGCCGAAGCGGCCACGCAAGCCGCGCTCACCCACGAAGATGCACCCGAACCCGCGACTCCAGCGCCAGTCTGCCCACGCTGCCTGTCGCCGTTGCACGTGCGCAAGCCCGACAGCCTCGCACGCTGCTGGGCGCTGCTGATTGCGGCGATGGCCATGTACCTGCCGGCCAACATGCTGCCAGTCATGATTACCGACACGCTGCTCGGCACCCAGCAAGACACCATCATGAGCGGCATCGTCTACCTATGGACCTCGGGCTCCTGGCACCTGGCCATCATCGTGTTCATCGCCAGCTTTTTTGTGCCGCTAGCCAAGCTCGGCATCCTCGCCGTGCTGTGCCTGTCGGTACAGCGGCGCTGGCACTGGAACCCGCGCCTGCGCACACGCCTGTATGTGGTTGTCGAGGTGATCGGCCGCTGGTCGATGCTCGATGTGTTTGTCGTGACGCTGCTGGCGGGGCTGGTGCATCTGTCCACGCTGGCCATCATCAAGCCCGGCCCCGGTGTCGGGCCGTTTGCCGCCGTGGTGGTGCTGACCATGTTCGCCGCCCGCTGTTTTGACCCCCGCCTGATCTGGGACGCCATCGACGAGCCCGATCCCGAAGAGACCGACGCATGACCGCCCCCGCTGATCAAGACACCGTTCCCCCGCCGCGCCGTACCAAACGCAAGCGCTGGCTGCCCTCGCTGATCTGGCTGGTGCCGATCGTTGCGCTGCTGGTGGGCGGCACGCTCATGGCTCGGGTGATCCTGGCGCGCGGCGCGCTGGTGAGCGTGACCTTCAGTTCGGCCGAGGGCATTGAAGCCGGCAAGACGCGCGTGAAGTACAAGAGCGTCGACATCGGCGTCGTCAAGGCGGTGGGCCTGACGGAGGACCGCTCCGGCGCCGTGGTGCAGGTTGAACTCACGCACGACGGCAAGGCCTTCGCCGCATCCGACACGCGCTTCTGGGTGGTGCGCCCACGCGTGGCAGCCGGCAGCATCTCGGGGCTGGGCACGCTGCTTTCGGGCGCCTACATCGGCGTGGATGGCGGCCGCTCGCACGACAAGAAATCCGAATTCAAGGGCCTGGATACGCCGCCGGCCATCTATGCCGACACGCCGGGCAAACAGTTCAAGCTGCATGCGCAGGACATCGGCTCGCTCGACATCGGGTCGCCGGTGTACTTCCGCCGCGTGCGCGTGGGACAAGTCACCGCCTACGACATCGACGCCGACGGCAAAGGCGTGAGCCTGCAGATTTTCGTGAACGCGCCCTTCGACAAGTTCATCACGCGCGGCACCCGTTTCTGGAACGCCAGCGGCATCGACCTGAAGCTCGACGCCAATGGCCTGAAGGTCGACACGCAATCGTTGCTGACGGTGGTGCTGGGCGGCATCGCCTTCCAGACGCCGGAAGGCGCGGACCATGAGCCGGCCGCACAGGACGCCGACTTCGATCTCATGCGCAACGAGACCCTGGCGCTCAAGGACCCCGAGCACATCTCGCAGACCGTGGTGATGTACTTCCATCGCTCGCTGCGTGGCTTGACGGTCGGCGCGCCCGTGGAGTTCAAGGGCATCAACGTGGGCGAGATCAAATCGATCGGCATCCACTACAGCAAGAAGCGCCACGAGTTCGTGCTGCCCGTCACGGCGGTGCTGTACCCGACGCGCTTTGGCATGGACATCCGCGAAGACAACGCCGACCACGCTGCGGAAGACGTGCGCATGCAGTTCGACGTGCTCGTCCAGAACGGCATGCGCGCGCAGTTGAAGAGCGCGAGCCTGCTGACCGGCCAGCAGTTCGTGAACCTCGACTTCATCGACCCCGCAGAGCGCGGCAAGACGCCGCCGCGCTTTGGCGTGCGCGACCGTGACGGCGCCTACGTCTTCCCGACTGCCGACAACCCGACCGACGACATCGAAGCCCAGATCGCGGGCATCGTGAAGAAGCTCAACAAGGTGCCGTTCGAGCAGATCGGCCAGGACGTCCACAAAATGCTCGGCTCGCTGGATGCCACGCTCAAGCAGACGGAACAACTGGCCAAGACGGTCAACAGCGACCTCGCCCCACAAATGAAGGAAACGCTGGCCGAAGCCCGCCGCACACTGGGCGCGGCACGCCAGGTCTTCGGGGAAGACGCCCCGCTGCAGCGCGATGCACGCGACACGCTGGACCAGGTCGCCAAGGCCGCGGCGTCGGTGCGCGTGCTGACCGACTATCTGCAACTCCACCCGGAATCGCTGATCCGGGGCAAGGCTAAGGACGCGCAATGACCCACGCGATGACACTGTCTTCCCTTCGACTGGCTGGCGTGCTCGCGGCCGCTGCATTGATGGCGGCCTGCGCTTCGCCCGAGCCGACGCTGCATACGCTGTCAGTGCGGCCGGCAGCAACGGACGCGGGGCGCTTCGAGCGCGCGTTCCGACTCGCAGGCGTGCGCGTGCCCGATCGCCTGGACAAGCCGCAGATCGTGCTGCGCACGTCTGACAGCGAAGTGCAGGCGCTGGAGCAGCAGCGCTGGGCGTCGCCGTTCGGTTCGGAGTTGCGCGATGCGCTGTCGGCTCAGCTGGCCGGCGCGCTGTCTGCCGTGGATGTGGGTGGTGGTGTGGTGCCGGCAGGCGTGCCGCTCTATCGCATCACGGCAGACATGCCCAGCTACGATGCACGCCCCGGCCAGAGCGTGGCGGCATTGGTGGCTTGGCGCGTGACGCGCGATGCAGCCACGCCAGGCACGCCGGGTACAAGCGCCCCCGCCCCTGCCCTCGCCTGCCAGACCACGTTGACGGCACCGGTGGCGGCGGACGCAAGCGCAAGTGTTGACCCTGTCGTGTCTTCAACGCAGCAGGTTGTGCAGCAGTGGTCTGCGCAGATCGCGCAGAGCGTGCTGGCGCTGGAGTCGCACGCGTCCGCGCCGGCGGGGTGCCGGTAGGCCGATCAGGCGTTGGCGAGTCGTTCCGTCAGCTCGCCCAGTGTGGTGAGCGCGGCCTCCAGATTGGCCGAAGGCGGCAGCCCGAAGCAGATGCGGAAGAAGTGATCGAAGCGGTTCAGGTTCGAGAACATCGTCCCCGGCGCAATGCGAATGCCCTGCGCCAGCGCCGCCTCGAACAAGTCCATCGACGACACATTGGGTGGCAGCTCCACCCACATCGCAAACCCGCCCGCTGGCACCAGGAGCCGCGTGCCGGCCGGAAAGCTTCCCGCAATGGACTCCGCCATGCGCTCGCGCTGTTCGCGCAACGTCTGGCGCAAGGTGCGGAGGTGGCGGTCATACGCCCCCGAGGCAACAAAGCGCCCAACCACGACCTGTAGCAAGGAATCGTTCGGCCGCGACTGCGCGAACTTCAGCATCTGCACACGCTCATGCCAACGCCCGGCGATCACCCAGCCCAGGCGTACACCAGGCGCCACCGTCTTTCTTAACGACGCGCAGTAGATCACGTTGCCCGTGCGGTCCCACGCCTTGATGGCCTTGAGCGGCGTGGGGCTGTCGGCCATCGGGCTGTAGGTATCGTCTTCGATCAGGACAATGCGGTTGGCATCGCAAAAGGCCGCCATGCGCCGCTTGGCCGCGTCCGGCATGATGCAGCCGAGTGGGTTCTGCAGGTTGGGCACCACAACGACGGCGCGGATGTTGCCGTACGCCTGCACCGCCATCTCCAGCGCTTCGATGGACATGCCGGTGCGCGGGCTGGTGGGGATTTCCACCGCACGTAGTCCCAGGCTTTCCAGCACTTGCAGCAACCCGTAGTAGGTGGGCGATTCCACCGCCACCGTATCGCCCGGCTGGGTCACGGCGCGCAGCGCCAGATTCAGTGCCTCGATACAGCCGTGCGTGACGATCACCTCGTCGGGCGCAATCTGCACGCCCATGTCGAGCGCGCGGCGCGCCACGGCGGTCTGCAGTTCCGGGTGCCCGTTGGGCGTCACCGCCTCCGTCAGCAGCAGCGGATACCGGCGCAGCACCTGCGTGGCCACCCGGTTGAGCGCAGCAGACGGATATAGCGTGGCCGCCCCGGTGGCGCCCGCCAGGTCGATGCGCACATTGGCCTGCAGCCCGCGCGCCACGATAGCCGACACGCGCGCATGCACGCCCACATAGGCAGCCGGATCGGGCGTGGCGACTTCCGGTTCCTTCACCGGTGCGAGCAAGGCACGGCGCGGCTGCCGCACGAAATAGCCCGAGCGCTCGCGCGCCTCCAGCCAGCCTTCCGATTCCAGATGCCGGCACACCTGCAACGCCGTCGACAGGCTGACCCCATGCGTGCGCATCAGCGTCCGCACCGAGGGCATACGCTGCCCCGCTGCCAGCACCCCGCTGCGGATCGCGCCGAGGTAGTGGTCGGCCAGCGTCCGGTACAGCGGCTGCGCGGGGGGCGGGGTCAACTCGATGACAGACATGGCGTGCGGGAGCGCGGTGAGGTGTCCGGCACATCATGCCGCCAGTGCCACCACCGCAACAGATACAGACAACGCGAAACTGTACCGTAACAGATTGCCACGCGGGTTGGCCTGTTGCGGCCCCTGCGTTGGCGTCTGTGTCTGTTGCGCGGGAGCGGCCCTGCCTACGCTGCAGCCATGTTCAGGAGATCGACATGACTGCGCAAACATCCCACCCGCCTCACCCGCCCCGCCAGGAACCCGAACGGCTGGCCCTCGCCGCAGGCGGCGCCAGCCTCCAGTGGTGGCCCAGCGGCACCACCCTGCTCGTGCTGGAGGGCCGCACCACGCTGGTCCATCCCGCGCGGTGGGTGGCGGATCAGACGCTGCGCCCACGTCAGCCGCTGAGTGCCGGGCACGCGCTCGTGCTGGATCGCTCGGGCTGGTGGGGCCTGGAAGCCGATGCGGGGAAGGCAGCGCAATTGCACATCATGCTGCCGGCCGCTGCCGCGTCACGCCTACGCTGGCCCGCGCTTCGGCAGTGGCTGCTCGGCTGGGCGGTGCCGCGCCAGACATCGCGCGGCTGAGGCGCCCAGCACGGTCCCTGTCTCATCCCCTCATTTGCCCGGTTTGTGGGGTGAGCGGACTGGGTACTTGCCGTCGTCCGGGTGGATGGATGCGTTCTCGAAGTCGCCCGGGTCTTCCTCGCCCACGCCGCTTTCGCTGGGGACGGCGGGCACAACGGGGCGTTTGGCAGTCTCACCGGGGTGCGCATCCCCGTGGTGTTGGCCGTTGTGCTTGTCGGTGTCCTTGTGAGTACTCATGGCTGTTTGCGGCTGTTCTGGTGCTGGCCCAGACGCTGCTGGTTCTGCGGCATTTGCCCGCCATGCGCGGCGGCGCGGCCATCTTCCGCCGGCGACTGCACCGGACGCTTGCCCGATGGCTTGGTGCCGTGCGGCATCGCGGCGCGTTCAGCACGATCGGCTTCCACGCGTTCCTTGGCCGCGTCCAGCTGTGTTGCCGCGGTCGGTTTGTGCTGCGGTTGTTGCTTCATGGTCTGGCTCCTTATCGGTGACAGCAGGATGACAACAGGATCACGGGGCAGGCCCGCACCCATGTGTGACGCAACCGGCGTGCCGCCACCGCACCGCGCGCACCATCGCTCGTACGGGTATCCGCCTTGCTGCGCAGACAGCATCGCGCCAAGCGCGCGCAGCACGCATGGAGACTTCACATGGCAACCAGCAATCTGTACCGCACCGGCGAATCCCCAGCCCAAACGGGCAAGGGCCACGGCACTGACGCACTCGGCCCGTCCGACAGCTCGGATTCGGGCAGCGACGTGGTCGGCGGCCCGGGCCTCGGTAGCGACGTGGAAGACCGCTTTGACGACGACCCCGCCGTCCACCCGCGCGGCAACGCGGCCAACCGCACCGCCGGCGCCGACCTGGGCGATGCCGACCTCGACAGCGACACCGATTCCACCGGCACAGGCGAGCGCCGTGCCGCTGGCCACGAGCCCGTCATCCGCGAAGGCGGGGATCTGATGCCCGACGCCGTGCACGATCTGAATGATCCCAATGCGGAAAGCCCGGTGGACGACGCGCAGTTCGAGCACGCCACCGGCCTGGCCGGCGAAAACGACGACGCCGACGCACCCGACGCAGTTGACCTCGACGACACCCCGATCGACCATCAACCCGGCGCGCGCGACCTCCCGCTGCGCTCGCCCACCGGCGGCACCGACTGGTCCGACAACATGCGCCGCAGCCGGCCGACGAACAAGGGGCGCGGCGTGCCCGGCAAGCATCGCGAGTAGCCGTCATGCCGAAGGCCCGCTCAGCGCGTTGTTGCCCGCGGGCCTACACTGGCGGCGGACCGTTGCCTGCCCGCCTTAGCGGGCGTCGGGCATCGGGCCGCCCGCCCACGTTTGGGCCCAACCCGCCCCCTTCTCGCCATGACACTTCAACGTTTTTCGTTCCGCGCGGCCGCGCTGGTTGTTGCAATGGCCTCTGCCCTGCCCCTGGCCGTCTCCGCGCAAAGCCAGCCCGCGCCCGCCCGTGTACGCGCCACCATCACCGCCGCGCACGGCAACAGCCTTGACGTGACCGACACCGCGGGCAACAAGGCCACCGTGGCCCTGCCCACCGACCTCACCGTCACGGAAATCGCACCGACGGAACCCTCGGCCATCCAGGCTGGCAGCTATATCGGCACGGCCGCCGTCAAACAAGCCGACGGCACCCTGCGCGCACTGGAAGTGCATGTGTTTCCCGAAGCCATGCGTGGCACCGGCGATGGCCACCGCCCGTACGACCTCGGCGCCAACAGCACCATGACCAACGGCACGGTTGAGCAGGCCGGCGCTGTGATGGGCGTGAGCGGCACGCAAGGCCGCACGCTGTCGGTCAAATACAAGGATGGGGAGCAGCGCATCGTGGTGCCGCCCGAGGTGCCGATCGTCACCTTTGCACCGGGTCGACGCGATGAACTGAAAGCCGGCGCGCACGTCGTGCTGTTCGTACGCGCCGATGCGCAAGGCACGCTGACGGCGCAGCGCGTGCTGGTAGGCAAGGACGGCCTCGTCCCGCCGATGTGACGATGCGCGGAGTGCCCGCACCAGGCACCCACAACGCCGGAGCTTTGACCTGCGATGCCGGACCTCAAAGCACCGGCATCGCCCCTCGGAGGTCCACCTTCGGACCATAAACCTCCGGCGTCGGACCTTCCGACGTCCGCGCACGCACCTTTTAGGTGCAACGCCGGGCCTCAGACCTCCGGCGCCGGACCTCAAAGGTCCGATGCTGGACCCATCGACCTCCGCGGTCGCACCCCCGAAAGCCGACGCCGGACCTTGCGAGGTCCAATGCTGGACGTTTGAGCTCCACCGTCGGAGCCCCAACGTCCACGCACCATCAGAACGGCTTGCTGACCGACAGCAGGAACGTGCGGCGCGGTGCAAACTGCGGTGCGCCCACGCCGATCCCCGTGCCGTCGCGCAACTCGTAGCTGCGGTCGAAGATGTTCAGCACGGTCAGGCGCGTCTTGAACTTGCCGAGCATCGGCAGGCTGAAGTCGCGGGCGGCGCCCAGGTTCATCTGCCAGTAGGCCGCCAGATGATCGGAGTTTGCAAAGCCGCTGCGCAGGCCGGAGCCAAACAACGCATCGGCCATCCACGTCGTCCCCCAGTACTTGTACGACACGCCGGCCGAGGCGGTCAGGCGCTGGTCGTGGTCAAGATTGACCCAGTGGCTGTTGGTGTAGGCCAGCTCGTCAGCATCAAAGTTGAACTGGCCCGTCTCAATGCCCTTGCCCTGTGCGCGCGACACGGCCACGTTGAGGTACGCGCCAAAGTTGCCATTGCGGTAGTTGGCACTGCCCTCCAGCCCGTAGATGCGGCCTCGCTCGTAGTTGAATGCGGAATACAGCAGCGCGTTGCCGAACTGGCCCTCATCCTGCAGGTGGCGCACGTCGCGGTAGTACGCGTCCAGGCCCACCGTGAGGTGCGGTGTGAGCTGGTGCGAGACCCCCAGGTCAAAGTAGTTCGAGCGCTCCGACTTGACCGCCGTGTTGGCATCCGACGGCAGCGCATTGGTCGTGCCGAGGAAGCTCGCCACCGAGGTGCTGTCAAACTTCTCCGTCGGCGGCGGCGTGAAGTAACGCGCGTAGCCAGCGTGCACGCGCGTGCGCGGCGTCAGGTCGTAGGTCAGGCCCACGCGCGGGCTCAACTGCTGCTCGCTGACGATGGTGTTGACGTGGTCATAGCGCGCGCCGTAGTTGATGGTGAGCTTATCGGTCGGCTTCCACTCGTCCTGCAGGTAGACGCCCATCGTCGTGCCGGTGTCGCTGTGGTTGTCGACAACGGTGAACGGCGTGCCACTGGTCTGCGCGCCGGTGTCGTCCGCAGGGAACACACTGGAGGTGTTGTCCGTTCCGAAGCGCTCGCGCTGCACGAACACGCCGGCACGCAGCGTGTGCTTGTCATTGAGCTTGTAGCTTGCGTCACCCTGCAGGCCGTAGGCCTCGTTGCGGCGCGTGAGGTCAGCCGCCACGCCGTTGTAGACGAGGTCGCCCACCGGGTCCGGCGTGTAATCGATGCGGCTGGCGCGGCGGAACACCGACACCTGGTAGTCCAGCTTGGGCGACACCTTCTGCTGATACGTCAGGATCTGGAAGTCGGTCTTCTCACGCTGGTTGGCGTTGAGCGCTTCCGATGCCGGCGGCACCACGCCGTCGAGCGTGAACTGCGGGTCCAGCCCCGGCCGCGTCGGAATCTGGAAGCGGCTGTTGGACGTGCCAAACATGAAGCTCACGCGGCTGTCGTTGTCGAGCAGATACGAAAGCATGCCGAACGACTTGTTCTGCGTGGTGTGGTCGTGCGTGGCGTTGCGATTGCCCGTGGGGTTCTCGATGCCGAGGTTGTTCTCGGCGAACACGCCCGACAGGTAGTAGCTGAAGCGATCCTTCGTGCCGTGGATCTGTGCATTGACCTCGTGCGTGGCATTGCTGCCGAGCACGGTACCGATCTCGCCGCCAAAGGCCTTGGGCTCGCCGTCTTCATCGGCGGAAGCCCCCTTGGTGGTGATGTCCACAATGCCTGCCGTGCGATAGCCGTACTGCGCCGGCAGCGCGCCGGTCAGCACGTTGATCTGGTTGGCGAAGCGTGTATCCAGCATCTGCCCGAAGCCGCTGATCGGCTCGGGAACAATCACGCCGTTGATGCGGTATTGCAGGTTGGAGTGATCGCCGCGCACATGCAGCGCGCCGAACGAATCCTGCACCACACCCGGCGCCTGCAGCAGCACCTGGTTCAGCGGCGTGGCGTCGCCCAGGGGCAGGCGGGCGATGTCGTCGGTGTCGAATTTGTAGACGGAGCTGCCGGTGTCGGGCGATAGCCCGTTGCGGGCGGCGTCCAACCGCTTGGCGGTGACGCGGGTTTCGCTGAGGTCGCGCACGTTGGTGGCAGGTGCCGGCGTGGCCGGTGCCGCTGACGTGGCAGGCGCGGTGTTGGTGGCAGGGCTCTTGGCTGGAGGCGTTCGTGCCGTGGCTTCTTGAGCCAGAGCGGAGACAGAGGCGAAGGATGGCAGCACGGCGGCAAGCGCCACCACCAGCTTGGCAGGCTGGAACGGAATCATGGAAAGACCTTTGAATCGAGCGAATGCGTCAAACGGCGGCCCGCGCATCAATACACAGGCCGACAGGCAAGTCGAAAATCAAAGGCTGACCGGTGGATCGCGCGAACAGACGGCCACCGAAAAGACCGGCGCCACGGCGCGAAAGCCGAAATGCGGGAAGTGCCAACGCCGCGTGCTGCGCAAGCGCAATAGCAACAGCACCGGCAACGCCGCGGCAAGCGCAGCAAAGGCGGCGCACTGCAGACAGGCAGCGTGTTCCTGGGCGGACTGGTTGCTACGCTCGGCACCGGCTGATTTGGCCGTAACGCCCAGCTCAAGCGGTGTCTCGCCCCAATGCGACAGCGCATGCCGCAGCGCGCCCTGCTGACCGAACAGCAGCAGCACGGCGAGCAGGCAAGCCAGCCAGCGCAGATGCAGGAAGGAGGAGCGGAAGGAACGCACGGTCAGGAGCGTAGATGCCGGCGCGCAATATCACCCCGATATTGCGAACGCCAATGCAACTAAGTTGCGAATTCTGACACCAGTCGCCGGATTCAGCAATCCGTCAGGTGGAGGGCAGAACAACCCGCGAGCGTAGTGCCTCTGTATTACAGGCGCGTGTGCGCAAAACCCGGTGCGAGCCCCGTCGGCATGCCAAGACTTGGCACGGGCACACGTTTCCAGTTCGAGCGGGCCTTGCGGACGGTCTCGGCGCGTTGTGCGGGGGCGCCAAGCTCAGTGGCATCGTGCAGGCTGGCAAGCCATGCGCCATAGTCGAACCAGCCATCGCGCACGAGTTGCTCGCCCACGCAACGGGCGAAGTGGTCGGCCTTGGGCAGGAAGCACAGTTCGAAGCCTTCGGTCTCGCGGCGGCCGTGCATCCAGCGATGCGGCACCTGGTGGTTCGCCAACGCCTCTGACAGGCGCGTGCCATAGCGCTGCTGTCCCTGGCGGCGCGCGCCAATCACGTAGAAGTCATCCAGCAGCCGGCGCAGCCCCAGTGCGGAGCGCGCATGGCGCACCTCGGCATCGACCAGCAACTCGCGATTCTGTGTGCGGGCCTGCAGCGCGAGCGCGGCGAAATGGTGCGCGCCCCACTCGTTCATGTAGAACAGCTCGCCGCCGGCAAAGTCGTAGGCGCGGAACACATTCGCTTGATCTGCGTAGCGGAACACGTGGCGCCGGTTGGCGGCAAAGTCGGCATCGGTGCTGTGCGGAATGCGGCGGCAATGCTGATGCGCGAACACCAGCATGCTCGGAAACGAATGCACCGAGCACGGCGACTGCGCCAGGCCCGTCACCGCGCGGATGTCGATCTTGCGATGTTCGCGGCGCACGCCCACGAGCTGGCTCAGGTGATGATGCAGCGCATCCACCCAGTCGGCGTGCGGCAAATGCTTGGGAAACAACTGGTGCGCCGGCTCGGCCACCCCAGCTTCAAACAAAAATGGCACGCTCTTGTGCCAAATATCGAGTTTCCAGTGCGAGAGCGCGTCGCGCTCGGTGCGATGGTCCGTCACGGATTGCGTGACGTTGAAGGCCCGCGACTGGTGTACCCAGTGCGACGCCGCATGCAGCCAATTGGAAACGTTCATGTCACCCCCCGGAAGACTGAATCGTTTGTTTGCGGAATTGCCGACCTCGCTCTGAATGTGTGGCGATTGTTCAGCAATGTAAAAACCAACGACTCAACCGTACCCCACTTTAGAGGGGTGCGCCATGAACATTATTGAACTTCGTGTTAAGAAAAATACACATGACTCATAGGGACTTGCCAGGCGCGCGGCATGCTGCGTGCTGCAAGACAGGCATCCGAGACCGGGAGACCGCGATGCCGACCCAACGAGACCGTTCCGAAACCGATACGACGCAACGCCCACAGCCGACTCACCCCGAGGGCCAGCCGGAACCCGGTCAGCGCAAGCCTGCCGGCCCGCTCGTGCCACGCGACACGCAGCCGAACAAGCCGGAGCAAAAAGAGCCGCCTGTGGAAAACCTGTAAACGCGTCGCTTAGACCAGGCACATGTCGGACACTTCCTCGTCCGACAGGCCCCAGGTGCTGGCATCTTCCACCGTGACGATGGAATCGTCCGACTTGCTCAGGCTGATGCGCTCGGGGCGCACGCGCGTCTTGGTGTTGCCCGAATAGAAGATCACGACATCGGGCTTGAGCGCCGAGGCCTCGTTCTGGTGGACCACCACCCCAAGCCGGTTCGTGCGCAGCTTGACCAGCGTGCCCACCGGGTAGATGCCCACGCTGCGCGTGAAGGCCTGGAACACCGTGCGATCGAACTGCGTGTCTGTGCGGGCCATCATGTATTTCAGTGCCTGCGCCGGCGACCACGCATGGTGATACGGGCTACTCGACGTGAGCGTGTCATACACGTCGCAGATGGCGCCCATCTTGGCCCACAGGCTGATGCCGTCGGCCTTCTGGGCATCGGGGTAGCCGCTGCCGTCAATGCGCTCGTGGTGGTGCAGGCAGATCTCGCGCGCAATGTCGCTGAACTGCCCCGTGCCCTGCAACAGGTGATGGCCGCCCACGGCATGGGTCTGTAGCAGTGCCAGTTCATCCTTGGTGAGTGCCGTGCTCTTGTCGAGCAGCGTGCGCGGCATCGCCGATTTACCGATGTCATGCACGAGCCCGCCCAGCCCGCATTCGCGGATCTCGTCTTCAGGCAGACCCAGCGTGCGCGCCAGCGCCACCATCAGCGCGCACACCGCGAACGAATGCAGGTAGGTGTAGTCGTCCTTGTTCTTCAGGCGCGCCAGGGCGATCAGGGCATAGGAGTTGCGTGCCAGCGAGTTGGACACATCGTCCACCAGCAGGAGCGCCTTGTCGGTCTCCAGTGCCTTGCCCATGCGGGCTTCGGCAAACATGTGGCCCAGCGTCGCCTTACCGTTCTGCATGAGCTGCTGGGCGTGCTTCCACTCTTCCTTGAGGGAGGTGGGAGAGATCGGCGGCCGGGCGGCCACGGTCTCGCGCGTGAGGGGCTCAGGCTCGGGCGCGGCGGCCGGGGCAGGCATCAGCGCCTTGGGCAGGACGTCTTCGCCGCGCTCGGGGTCGATCCAGATTTCGGCAATGCCGGCCTTCAGGATGTCGTCGATCTGACCCTGGTGCGACAACTGGAACTGCGAACGCCAGAATGGATGCTTCAGCCAGGACCCGCCCAGCTTCATCACAAACATACCGACACGCAATTGGTTCGCATCGATTCGCTTCATACCCGCCTGCCTCGGCTCAATGTCCGGTTTTGATATGTGGATAGGGATTGCGGCGCACCAGCCGACACCGGCGACACGCTCTCTTCTCTATGTGGGTGCTCTGGGCCACAAGAGAGCCGGCCGCCCTTGGCTTATCGGCGGACTTGCGCAAAACTTGAGAAAAAAGTGGCGCGGGCGACGTGCAGTCTGCCCGGCAGGGGGAACGTCGGCAATGGTAGCGGTCGAATCAAACAAGTGACGCGTCAAGACCCCCGCCCGTCGGGCTGGCGGTCGGTCACGGGCGACATACACTAGGCACCAAGGATGCGTATCTGCCATGACTCACGATCCCTCAGCCCAACGCAAGCAGGCCGGCCCCGATGATTTCGCGCTCAACCGCGAGGCCATTCGCTGGCTGGCGTCCCTGCCTGATGGCGTCCGCCCCATTGAACTGGGCCGCGACTACCCCCGCATCATCAACACCATCGCCGCCAAGTGGGTCGATTTCATCGGCTGCCGGCGGTACCTCAACAGCCTGCAGATCGATGATCGCGGCGGCCGGCAGGGCTTCCGGTTCGAGATCGTGCAAGAGATCTGCGCGCTGCGCGAGTATTTCGATTCGCTCTATCCGCCCGACAAGGACCTCTGGCAAAAGGCCATTGATGCCAAGCGGCCCTAGGCCCGCGTCACCCAGCCACGGCCCGAGCAGTCCGACGCCCGGGCCGTTTCCTTTTCAGGCGATGGCGCGGCGCAGGGCGCGCGCCACGTGCGCTACCGCTATGCTGTCGACTCATCCCCCGGAGACCCCCGCATGATGTCACCCCGCCCGAACATGATCCGCACGCTGGCTGCCGAGCTGGCTGCTGGTCGCGTCACCAGCGTCACCCTGACCGAGGCCGCCCTGGACCGCGCGAAGAGCCACCGTGCCGCCGAAGGAGCCGCCTACGTCAGCGTCGACGCACAAGCCGCGCTCGCCATGGCCCGTGCCGCGGATGCCGCGCGCGCAGCGGGCAGTGTGCCGTCATTGCTCGCAGGGCTGCCGGTGTCGATCAAGGATCTGTTTGACGTGGCGGGCGAAGTGACAGCAGCCGGCTCACGCGCGCTGGCCCATCAACCGCGCGCCACGGCGGACGCCCTTGCCGTGGCCAGGTTGCGGGCAGCCGGCGCGGTGCTGCTCGGCCGCACCAACATGAGCGAGTTCGCGTTTTCGGGCCTCGGCCTGAACCCGCATTACGGCACGCCGCGCACGCCGGCCGACGGCACCCGTGCAGCTGGTGGCTCCAGTTCCGGTGCCGCAGTCACCGTGGCGGGCGGCATGGCGGTTGCCGGGCTGGGCACCGACACGGGCGGATCGATCCGCATCCCCTCCGCGTTCTGTGGCCTGACCGGCTTCAAGCCCACCGCTCGCCGCGTGCCGATGACGGGCGGCATACCGCTGTCCACCTCGCTCGACTCCGGCGGCCCGCTGGCCAACTCGGTCGATTGCTGCGCCATCGTCGATGCCATCCTCAGCGGTGAATTCTGCAACCTCGCCCTCGACACCGAGGCCGTACCGCTGGCCGGTTTGCGCCTGGGGATCACGCAGGATTACGTTGGTGCAGACCTCGACGACACCGTTACCACCGCGTTCAACCGTGCCGTGGAACGACTCCAACGCGCCGGTGCGCACATCGTGCGTTTCGACTTCCCCGAGCTGCTGGAACTGCCCGACATCAACAGCGGCGGTGGGTTGGCAGCCGCCGAAGCATGGGCATGGCACCGTCCTCTGCTGGCGCGCGCCGAAGCGCAGTACGACCCCCGCGTTGCCGCGCGCATCCGCCGTGGTGAGCAGATGGACGCCGCTGCGTACATTGACGTGCTCGATGCCCGCGCACGCATGATCGCCGCCGCACGCAAGCGGCTGGGCAACCTCGATGCATGGCTGATGCCGACGGTGGCCATCGTGCCGCCGGAAGTCGCACCGCTTGAAGCCGACGACGCGCAATTCTTCCGCACCAATGCGCTCGTGCTGCGCAACCCCAGCGTGATCAACTTCCTGGATGGATGCGCGTTGACGCTGCCCGTCCACACTCGGGACGAATTGCCCGTGGGGCTGTCGCTCTGCGGGCTTGCTAATGATGATGCGCGCATCTTGCGCGTTGGGCGGGCGGTGGAGGCGGTGCTGGGGTGATTGACCGTTTTGATGCTGGTGGTCCATCCCTTGTTTCATCCCCTGCCGGGGCTGACTCACTTTCTTTGGTCTTGCCCAAAGAAAGTAAGCAAAGAAATGCGCGCCCGAGATGGCGACCCACTCCTTGAATTTTCATAACCGAGCGGAGACGGGAAAAACTCGCTTCGCTCAAACAGTTTCCCGTCTTTTTTCCGCCCGCTTACAAAAATTCAAGGCGCCATCAAGGGCAGGAACGTCAAAGGCCAAACCGACGGACCGCGAGCGCGCGCTGTCAAGATGAGCGGCGCTGCGTGCCTTGCAAGCAAGACGAAGTAGCGCCCGGGCAAAAGATGGTTTGCTTTACCCTGCCCTATGCGGCGCCTTGAATTTCTGTTGCAAGGAGGAAAAAGGAAGGGAAACTGTTTGAGCGAAGCGAGTTTTTCCCTTCCCCTCCTTGCGACAGAAATTCAAGGAGTCTTTCGCCGCATCGGGCGCGCCTTTCTTTGCTTACTTTCTTTGGCAAGACAAAGAAAGTGAGTCGGTCCCGGCAGGGAACGAAAGGGACGTGGACCAACAAGGCTCGCCCCCGGCAGGGGATGAAACAAGGGATGGACCGCCAACGCTGGAGCAGCTACCTAAACAACCACCTTATAACCAATCCGCACCCCACCCCAATGCCGCCCCTTCACATATATCGGCGCCGACACATCCTTCATCATCGCAAACATGCCGTTCCCCATATCGCGGCGATATGTCTGTAGCAAAAACGCTTCGGTATTGCGTGCGGCGCCCAGCCCCGTGCGATCGGTAAACAACCGCCTGTTACGGCTATTGGCCGCGTTCCAAGCCGGATCACTGCCCTGCGGCTGCGAGAACTTCAGGTTATGCGTCGGCAGATAGCCATTGGTGTCCACCGCGGCGCAGAACACCACGCGCGGGTCGAGCTTGAGCAACGGCTCCTGCACCGCAGGCAGCACGTTGTCGGTAAACGTCGTGAACCGTGCCATGTGCTGCGGCGGGTCCGTGTTGGGCACCGGTTGATATGTGCGATCAAACAAGTCGCTCTCGCTGATGTCGCCGCGCGCAATCGCTGTCTCGAACAGCGCGCTGATCTTGCGCGCCGCGGCCTGCACGGCTTCGATAAACGGCGTATCGGCGCTTTGCACGCCGGTAGAGGCTGTCAGCCGGATCAGCGTTTCAGAAGACCCGAGCAAACCCACCAGCTGTTTCTGCGCGCTGTCGATATTGTGGCTCGATTGCTTCACGCCCTCGGCCATCGCCTCTACCTCGTGGGCCAGGGACGCGCATTCGGTCTCGATGGCTGCGGTGGATTCGGCAATGCTGGTGGCTTCTGCGTCAAAGCGGGCAATCGCCTCGCCCGCTACGCCGATCACCGCGCCAATCGCCTGCGTGCCCGTATCCACGCGCTGCGCGCGCGCGACGTTGGCGCTGCTGTCACCGATGAGCTTTTCCGTCTGGCCAGACAGATCGGCCAGCGTGGATTCGATGCGGTGCGTAGCTTCGGCGGTCTGCCCGGCGAGCTGCTTGACCGCGCTCGCCACAACCGCAAAGCTGCGGCCCGATTCGCCCGCTCGGGCAGCCTCGATGGCGGCGTTGATGGCCAGCAGATTGGTCTGCTTGGCGATCTGCGAAATCTGCTCGGCGGCCTGCGCCACGTGCACCAGCGCCTCGCGCAGATCGGCGATCTGCCGTTCCATGCTCGCCACGCCAACGGCCAGTTCGCGAATGTCGTGCAGCGAGGCCTCCACCGTGGCACGTGAGCCGCTCACCTCTTCGCTGGCGTGCGAGGCCACCTCGCGCGCGTGGCGCGCAGCCACGGCAATGTCGTGGTTGCCGCGCATGGTGATGTCGGCGGCGCTGCGTAGCTGATCAAACACATCGGCCTGGCGACGCAGGCGTACGGCCACGTCTTCAACGTTGCCCGACACTTCGCAGATGCCCATGCCGACCCGGCCGGCTTCTTCGGCAATGCGCGCGACAAGTTCAGGAGAGGCATTCGGGCCGCGGCCCCAGGCAAATGGCTTCACTGCGTTGGTCTCCAATGCTGTTGTGTGCGCCGACGCTAGCCGCGGCGGAGCGACCCTCTACGGGGTTATCGGCGCGACGGAATGCGCGCTTGAGCGACGTTAGCTGCGCTGACTTACGCAAGCATTACGTGGACACATTACGTCGACACGGATGCCAGGGCCGATACACCACGGCGCAGCCGGGCTTCGTACGCGGAGGCCGTCATGGGGGCACCAAACAGGAAGCCCTGCAGCTTGTCGCAGCCGGCGGCCTGCAGAAACTCGGCCTGTTCGAGCGTCTCGACGCCCTCAGCCGTGACGGTCATGTCCAGCGACGCAGCCATCGCCACCACCGCGCGCGAGATCACCACCGAATCCCGATGGCGCGGAATACCCGACACGAACGAGCGATCCACCTTCAGGTTGTCAATCGGAAAGCGCTGCAGATACGACAGCGACGAATACCCCGTGCCGAAATCGTCGATCGAGATGCGGATGCCCAGCGCGGTGAGCGCGTCCAGGACCGGCATCACAGCAGCGGTGTCGCGCATCAGCAGCCCTTCGGTGATCTCCATTTCCAGCGCGCGGGCGGGCAGCCCGGCGTCGGCCAGACAGCGGCTGATGGTGGGCACGAGGCTCTCGCCAAACTGGCGCGGCGACAGGTTCACGGCAACGAAGAACTCCGGCATGCACGTGGCGCGCCAGTGCGCGGCCTGACGGCACGCCTGCGCCAGCACCCATTCGCCGATGTCGCTGATGAGGCCAGCATCCTCGGCCACGGGGATGAACTCGGCGGGCGACACCTCGCCAAGCTCCGTGCTATGCCAGCGCAGCAACACCTCGGCGCCGACCATGTTCATCGACGTGGCATCGACAATGGGTTGGAAGCGCAGCGAAAGCTCCTCGGCCGCCAGCGCGCGGCGCAGGTGGTATTCGAGCTGGAAGCGCCGTTGCGCACGCTGCGACAGCCGTGCGGTGTAGACGCGGTGCTGGTTGCGCCCGTTCTGCTTGGCGTTGTACATGGCGGCGTCGGCACAGCGCAGGAGCGTGGCGGCATCGCTGCCGTGCTCCGGATACGCCGCAATGCCGATCGATGCGCCCAGGTAGTACTCGGTGCCGCCCGTGGAAAACGGCTGCGCGATCGACTGGATGATGCGCTGGGCCAGCCGTTCGGCCTCGCCCAACGAGCGCACGTTGTCGAGCAGCACGACAAATTCGTCGCCGCCCAGCCGCGCAAGCGTGTCGCTCTGACGCACGCAGGCCGACAGGCGCTGCGCGACGATGCGCAGAAGGTGGTCGCCCGCTTCGTGGCCGGCGGTGTCATTCACCTTCTTGAAGCCGTCCAGGTCGAGGAATAACACGGCCAGTTGGTGGCCATCGGCGGTGGCCTGCTCCATCACCGCCTGCATGCGTTGCGAGAAATACGCGCGGTTGTACAGGCCGGTGAGCGCGTCGCGCTGCGCGAGGAAGGTGAGCTGCTGCTGGGCCGCGCGCGCGGGGCCGATGTCGTTGAAGGAGATCAGCACCGCGCTTGGCGCGTCATCGCCGGGCCGAATGATGGGCAGCACGTTTTCGTGCACCCACACCACGTCGCCGTCCACCAGTTCCAGCCCGATGGTCAGGCCCAGCAGCGGCCGGCCGGTGTTCAGCACCACGCGCGTGGGCCGTTCGCTGAAGGGGATCTCGCTGCCGTCTTCGCGCAGCGAGCGCCGCATCAGCGCCAGATGACTGGTGCCCACCGGCGACGCATTGCCCGCCCGCAAGATGCGGCGCGCGCTCGGGTTGCACGCCAAGATGGTGCCGTCGGCGGCCTGCACGACGATGCCTTCGGTCAGGTTATCGACCGCCAGGCGGTAGCGCTCTTCGCTCTCCTGCAACTCGCGCGCAATGTGCGCCTTCTGAATCGCCACCCCCACGATGTCGGTAATGCCGTGGAGCAGGTCAATGGCATCCGGCGTGGGCGCGCGGGGCGTGTGGTAGTAGACGCCCATCGCGCCGATCATCTGTGCGTTGTCGCCGCGAATGGGCGTGGACCAGCACGCGCGCAAGCCCACCGGCGCGACGAGATCGCGGTAGCCGTCCCACAGCGGGTCGGTCTCGATGTCTTCGACGATCACGCACTTGTTCAGGAACATGGCGGTGCCGCATGAACCGACGGCCGAGCCGATCGCGATCCCGATCAGCGCCTGCGACAGCAGATACGGCAACGACGGCGCCACGGCCTGGGTGATGTGCTCGCCATCGCTGGAGAGCAGCACCGAGCAGATCGCGCCATCGCCGAGCAGTGCCTCCACCAGCCGGCACACCTCGGCCAGCAGGTCGGGCAGCCGCACGTTGCGCGAGCTGAGTTCGAGGACAGTTTTTTCGCAGCGCAGCAATTCCTTGGCGCGTGCGGTTTCGGCGGCCAGCGCCCGGTAGTTGGCTTCGGATTCGCGCAGCGCCTGTTCGGCCAGCTTGCGCTGGCTGATGTCGCGTGCGACCACCTGAATGGCGGTGCGCCAGCCGAGTTGGACGGGGGCAGACAGCACCTCCACATCCACCGGTGTGCCATCGCACCGCAGCAGCGTTTGCTCGGTAGGGGGCAGGCCGGCGCCGTGCGCGATCATCCATTCGCGGCGCTGGCGGGCGAGTTGCACCGAGCTGTCGTGCACGAACTCATCCAACTCGCGGCCAACGATGTCGCGGGCGCTCTGTGCGCCAAACAGCCGAACGCCTGCCTCGTTGATGAAAACGATGATGTCGTCCGCCACGATGTACAGCGCATCCGGCATCTGCCGGACGAGCGCCTCGTAGCGGTCGTCAGCGAGCGGAAGCGGCTTGATGGTGCCCTCGATCACATCGGTGTCGGGACCATCGGACCGCTCAGCGGAGGTGGCGTCCATAGTTGGCTTGTTTTTATCGATATCGACCACCGTGACGGGAAAGTTAAGGCATTTGGAGGGGCCTCCCCACTTCAGAGTGGGGGAAATGACCGATACCGCATCAGACGGCACACCACTTGCGGCACAATGGCCAGCACCTCCATCCGCGCGGTAGAACACGGAAACCGTAGATCGGGTCTCGGATATTCGCCACATGCAATCGTTTTCGTCTTCGGTCGGCCACATTGCCGGCCTTGTCTCGCGCCGTACCCTGCTGGCCGACGGGCTGGCCGAAGCGGCCGTGCAATTTCGCGATGGCCGCATCGCCGCGTGTGACGCCCACTCCACGCGCGGCATGCTCGACTGTGGCGACCTGCTGGTGCTGCCTGGCATCGTCGACCTGCATGGCGATGCGTTTGAGCGCGCCGTCATGCCCCGTCCCGGCGTGGCGTTTCCCTACGAAACCGCGCTGGCCGATGTGGACGCCCAACTGCTTGCCAGCGGCATCACCACCGAATTCCACGGTGTGACGTATTCATGGGAAGGCGGCCTGCGCGGCCACCCCTATGCCGTGCGTATGCTCGACACGCTGGATGCCATGCGCCCCCACTTGGGCGCTGAGCACCTGATGCACCTGCGCTTCGAGCTGCACCACGCCGACGGCCTGGCCGATGCCCTGGCCTGGATGCACGCCGGCCGCGTGCACTTCCTCTCGTTCAACGACCATCTGCCGATGATGCGCAACAAGCTCGGCGATGCGCGCAAGCTCGCGCAATATGCCGACCGCGCCGAGTGCGATGTCGACACCTTCCTCGCCCGTCTGAATGCCGCCTCCGTCCATGCCGACAAGCTGGACGCGGTGACGAGCACGCTCGCGCGAGCGGCACGGCAACACGGCATCCGCATGGCCTCGCACGACGAGCCGGACGTGGCCACGCGCAGTGCCTTCCACGCCCACGGTTGCACGGTGACGGAATTCCCGCTGACGGAGGCCGTCGCCCGTGCTGCGCGTGCGCATGGCGCGCACACCGTGTTTGGCGCACCCAATGTGGTCCGCGGCGGCAGCCACAACGGCGCACCCGATGCGGCCGCCATGGTGGCAGCCGGTCTGGGCACGGTACTGGCCTCCGACTATTACTACCCCGCGCTGCTGGCCGCGCCATTCAAACTGGCCGAACGCGGCGTCGCGCCGTTGGCCCAAGCGTGGGCGCTGGTGGCAGCAAACCCCGCAGAGGCCGCCGGCTTGGCAGACCGCGGACGCCTCGCGACTGGCCTGCGCGCCGATGCGATCGTCGTGGATGATCGTCGCCCCGGCCTGCCACGCGTGGTGACCGCCGTCGTGGGTGGCCAGCTACGTCACGCAACGGCGCACCTGCCGCTCATCAGCTAAGCGCAGGATGGATGCCGCCCCGCAGCCCGCCGAGCAAACGCTGCCTACGGCCTGGCGGTACGCGCTCTACCTGCTGCCGCCTGAGCCCTGGTACACGTTGGGCACCCGCTGGCTAGGCCGCTGCGCGCAGCGCAATGCAACCATCCCCCCCGACCAGCGGCAAGACTTGGCCGACGATGCCCGCATCGACCTGGCCACGCTCGATCGCTGGACCGAAGCGCCCCGCCACTACGGGCTACACGCCACGTTCAAGCCGCCGTTTCGCCTGGCCGACACGCATACCGTTGATGCACTCGATGCCGCACTGCGCCGGTTTGCGGCGCAGCACACGCCCTTCACCATCGAACCCGCCTTGCAAACGCTGCGCGGTTTCCTAGCGTGGCGCTTGCGCCACGGCGACCCTGCCCGCGATGCCCTGCACGCCTTCGCCGATGCCTGCGTGCGCGAGTTCGACACGTTCCGTGCCCCCGCGCCCGCCAGTGAGTTGGCACGCCGCCGTAAGGCCGGCCTGTCGCACACGCACGAACGCCACCTGCAGCGCTGGGGCTATCCGTACGTGTTCGATACGTTCACGTTTCACATCACGCTCACCGGGCAGCTGAGCCATGATGAGCAGCTCGCCTGCTACCGCGCGCTCGAAGCCGCCAGCGTGGCGCTGCCGCCCACCCTGTCGATCGACCACGTCGCACTGTTCACGCAGCCGGCACCCAATGCGCCGTTGACGGTAGCGCGCATCTACCGCTTTGATGGCGGCATCGAATGATGTCGTGACAGAGCGATGCGTCGCCAGCGCGTTCAGCGCTTCAGGTCGACCACGTCGATCACTTCCGTCTGGCCGTGCTGCTCGACCTCCTGACGCATCACCACGGCAGCTTCGGGGCAGAACCAGTCGGTAATGTGGGCTACGGTGGGCGCGGGTTCGAGCGATTCATTGCCCAGCCGCAGCACACCCAGCGTGGCCGTGCGCGTATAGCGGATCGGCCGGCATTGCAGAACGCCCACCACCGTGTTCATCGGCTGCGGTGGGCCCACCGCGCGCTCAGACACCTCCACCTTGGCGCGCTCGGCACGCATGCGGCCCACCGAAATCCCCAGGCGGGGCGATACCACGTCAAAGTCGAAGCTCGATTCGTAGGTATCGCCGGGCAGCATCTCGGCCTCGGGCGCCAGGCCCGCGCCGTAGAGGAACATGCCCGAGATGGCGGTGCTGACCGTGCCGACCAGATCAGCATGCTCACTTTGCGCAAACACACGGCCGTTGATGCTGACGATGCGCGTGACCACGCCCGCTTCATCCACCAGCAGCTGGTGCTCCTGCACGGTTTCGATCGGTCGTCCACCGAGCGCCACGAGGCCCGATTTGGCGTAGATGTGCAGCCCGATCTCGCAGCCATCCTGGATATCGCGGTTGACGTCGTGCAGCGTGAACTCGACGATCATCGGCGTCTTGCCGTTACCGTCCAGCCGCACGCGGCTGCCGTCGTGCACCCACGGTGCCGTGCACAGCCCCGCCGCATACGCGGGCGAAGCCAGCGCCAAAATGGCGATGGCGGCAGCGATTGCGCTCCACAAAGAAAAACGCCGATGCATCGGGCGATGCATCAGCGTCTTCATGAACCGAAATGGCACGGGCTTACTGCTTGGGCGCGTCCTTCTTGTTGGCGCCTTCGCTGTACGGGTCGAACTTGCCACCCGCCTTGGCACCCTGGCTGTACGGGTCAAACTTGTCCCCCGCCTTGGCGCCTTGGGTGTACGTGTCGTATTTGCCCTTCTCGACGTTGGCCGGCTGGGCACCCGGGTTGAGCGCGCTGGCGGTGCTGTCATCCTTGTTCGCGCCTTGCGAATACGGGTCGAACTTATCGCCAGCCTTGGCGCCCTGGGTGTACGGGTCAAACTTGTCACCGGCCTTGGCGCCTTGCGTGTAGGGGTCGAACTTCTTCTGGTCCGTCTGTGCGTGGGCCGCGCCGCCGAGGGTGCCACCCAGGGCTGCCACGACAGCCACCGCTGCCACGAGGTTGAGACGTTTGTACGGCATCTGAAGCTCCTTTCCTATGGGTCGTTTGGGCTGATAGCACAGCCTCGTTTTGAACGTATCCCGATGCCGCCATCACGGTTTGGACATGACCGCAGCGCCGGAAAACCCCCCTCTCCTCGCCGTAAGCTATGGCATGCGCAGGCGAAAGTCAACGCACAGGAATTGCCCGTTTTTTAGGCAGATTGACAAAGATCAGCGGCGTATGTCGGTGTGCTTCGGGGGGTGCTTCGGACGAATCGCGCCGGGCCCCATGATGGCGATCAACGCCATCGTCAATGCAACAACCGACAGGCCCCAGCGTAAGTCCGACCGATGCGCAATCAGCCCGATGATGACGGGGCCAATCAGCAGGCCCACATAGGCAAACCGCGCCACCGCCGCAATGCCTTCCGCTGCGGGCACGCCAGGCAGACGCGACGCGGTAATGAAGAAGATCGGCACCATGTTGGCCGCGCCCACGCCCATCAACGCGAAGCCTGCGAGCACGGCAGCCGGATCGGGCCACAGCAATGCCAGCAGGATGCCGCCCGTGGCCAGCACGCCGCTGGTGCCGAGCACGCGCATGTTGCCCCAACGCCCGCGCGCGAAATCCCCGCCGAAGCGGGCAAGCGCCATGCCGCCTGAAAACGCCGCATAGCCGGCACTGGCAATGGCCTCAGGCGATTGCGCAATCTCGCGCATGTACACCGTCGTCCAGTCGTACATCGCCCCTTCCCCAACTAGGCCGAGGAAGGCGAGCAACCCGAGCACGAGCAGCGTGCGGCCTGTGGTCGGGTGCGCAGGCTCCCCTTCGGCATGCACATGGTCGGGCAGCATGAACGGGCCGGCGCACAACGCCGTCGCCATGACCACGAGCGCCATGGCACCGCAGTGCACAGCGGGGGGCACGCCCAACTCCAGCAGTACGCCGCCCATTGCGGCCCCCGCCATGCCGCCCAGGCTGAACATGCCGTGCAGCGATGAAATGATGGGCTTGTGATGATTGGCTTCCACCGTAGCGGCCTGCGCATTCATGGCCACGTCGAAACCCGCATTGGTGATGCCGAACAGCAGCAGCACCGCCAGCAGCGTCGGGTAGGTGGGCATCAGCATCAGCAGCGCGGTCATGACGCCGAACGCGACACCACCCTGCACGCTCGCGCGCCGCGTGCCGACGCGCGCCACCCATGTGCCGGCGAATTTCATGGCGAGGATAGCGCCCGTGGCCACCATGAACATCGCCAGCGACAACGACGCCTCGGACAACCCGAAGCGCGCCTTCACCGTGGGGATGTGGATCCCCCAGGTCGCAAACGTTGCACCATTGACGAAAAAAAGCGCCATCGTCGCTGCACGCGCCGATAGGGGAAGCCGGCGGGGTTGCAGCGCACCGGCGGACTGAACGAATTCGGAAGACATGAAGGACCGCGGAGAAAAGCGATGCGGCGCTAATCGGTCGCGCCGCAAAGGCACCATGCTACCGCGCCCGGCTGAAGAACGTATGACGCGCACCCGAAGCGCCACCCGCCCCACGCTGCGCCATGCAGCGCCGCGCGCACATGCGCTGGGTATGCCGCTTGCGTCACCAGTCAGCACCATTGCATCCAACGCATCCAATGCATCGGGAGACCCGTCATGCCCCGCGTGATCTGGAAAGGCGCCGTCAGCTTCGGCCTCGTCCACATTCCCGTCGCGCTGTATCCGGCCACCCGCAGCGACGACCTCGACTTCGACTGGCTCGACCGCCGCACGATGGACCGCGTCGGCTACAAGCGCGTCAACAAGGCCACCGGCAAAGAGGTGCCGCGCGAGCAGATCGTGCGCGGTTACGCCTACGAGAAAGACCGCTACGTCATCCTGACCGACGACGACATCCGCGCCGCCAACCCGGTCTCCACGCAGACGGTGGATTTGCTGGCCTTCGTCAATGCAGCGGAAATTCCGTTTCTCTATCTCGACACGCCGTACTTTCTGGCGCCCGATCGGCGCGGCGAAAAGGTCTACGCCCTACTGCGCGAGGCGCTGGTACGCACACAAAAGATCGGCGTGGCCAACGTCGTGCTGCACACCAAACAGCATCTGGCCGCGCTGATCCCGATGGGGCCGGTGCTGGTGCTGCACACGCTCCGGTGGTCCAATGAAGTGCGCGATTGGTCTGAACTCGACATACCGGCCGAGGGCGCCAAGGCCGCCAAGCTCACCGCCAAGGAAATCGACATGGCCGAAAAGCTGATCGATGACATGGCCGATACGTGGGACCCAACCGCATACCACGACACCTTCCGCGACGACATTCTCGCGCTGGTCGATCGCAAGGTCCGCGAAGGCCGCACGGAATCCGTCGAACCGGTGGAAGGCGAGCGTGCCGCACCGCGCGCTGATAACGTGATCGACCTGACCGACCTGCTGCGCCAAAGCCTGGCACGACGCGGCAAGAGCAAAGGCGCATCCGATGACGAGGCCCAGGAAGAGGCCGCCCCCCGCAAGCGCGCACCTCGCAAGGCAGCTGCCAAGGCAACGCGCAAGGCGGCTGCCCGCAAGCACGCATAACGCTGGGAGGCCGACGCCATGCCACGCCACCTTGCCGACTACCGCCGCAAGCGCGATTTCACGCAGACACAGGAGCCTGCCGGCGCACGCCGCAAGGCCGACGAACGCCGCGGGAACAGCGATAGCGGCGCCCTGCACTTCGTCATCCAGAAACACGACGCCACGCGGCTGCACTACGACTTCCGGCTCGAGCTCGACGGCACACTCAAGAGCTGGGCCATCCCGAAGGGTCCGAGCCTGGACCCGCACGACAAGCGCCTCGCCGTGCATGTGGAAGATCACCCGCTCGACTATGCGGACTTTGAAGGCCATATCCCCGAAGGCCAATATGGCGGCGGCGATGTGATCGTGTGGGACCGGGGCACCTGGCATCCGCATGGCGACCCGCGCAAGGCGTACCGCGAGGGCAAGCTCAAGTTCGATCTGGACGGCGAGAAACTGCATGGCGCGTGGGCGCTGGTACGCACGCATTTGCGCGCCAGCGGCAAGCAACCGAAAGAGCAATGGCTGCTCATCAAGGAGCGCGATGCGCAGGTGCGTGCCGCGTCGGATTACGACATCACGCGGGCACTGCCCGGCAGCGTCATCAGCGGTAAGCACGTCGGCGAGGATGCCGAAGACACTTCCACAACCAGCGTGCAACCGCCAGCCGGTGCCGTGCCGGCTGCGCTGCCCCGCACGCTAGAGCCACAACTGGCGACACTGGTGGACGCCGCCCCCGCCCACGATGAGTGGGACTACGAAGTCAAGTTCGACGGCTACCGCATCCTCGCGCGCATCGACGGCAACACCATCCGCCTGTTCAGCCGCAATGGCCGTGACTGGACAGCCAAGCTGCCGCGCCAGGCGCGCACACTGCATGCGCTGGGCCTACGGGAAGCGTGGCTCGATGGCGAAGTCGTCGTGATGGGCGAGCGCGGGGTGCCTGACTTTCAGGCGCTGCAAAACGCGTTTGAAACCGCGCATGCCGAACACATCGTCTACTACCTCTTCGACGTGCCGTTCTGCAATGGCATGGACCTGCGCAACGTACCGCTGCGCGAGCGGCGCGCATTGCTGCAGCGCATTCTGGAAGCGGCCCCCGGCGACCTGGACCGCGATGCCGTGCAGTTCTCCGGCACCTTCCATGCAGCGCCGGAAGACCTGCTTGCCTCGGCCTGCAGCATGTCGCTCGAAGGCGTGATCGGCAAACGCGCCGACGCCCCGTACCGCGCCGGCCGCAGCCCCGCCTGGATCAAGCTCAAGTGCGGCCAGCGGCAGGAATTCGTGATCGGCGGTTACAGCGCGCCCAAGGGCAGCCGCAGCGGCTTTGGCGCGCTGCTGCTCGGCGTGTATGACAACACGGGCACGCTGCGCTATGCGGGCCGCGTCGGTAGCGGCTTCAACGAGACCAGCCTGAACGCGCTGCATCACGAACTCAGCGGATTGGCGATCGACTCGCCGCCCTTTGCCAACCCGCCCATGGGCGCCGACGCGCGCGACGTGCAGTGGGTCAAACCCGAGCGCGTGGCCGAAATCGCCTTTGCAGAATGGACACGCGAGGGCATCGTCCGCCAGGCGGTGTTCCAAGGCTTGCGCGATGACAAGCCCGCGCGCAGCATCGTGCGCGAGACTGCTAAGCCACCGAGTGCCGCCGGTAAGGACAACCGCGAGGAGACCCGCGCCGTGAGTGCTGCCGAACGCAAAGTCCGACCGGGTGCGGAACGCATCGCCGGCGTGGACGTCACGCATCCGGACCGCGTCATCGAAAAAGCCAGCGGCACCACCAAGGCCGATCTCGCGCGCTACTACGCGAGCGTGGCCGATTGGCTGCTGCCGCACCTGCGCAACCGGCCGACCTCGCTCGTGCGTGCGCCGGACGGCATCGAAGGCGAGCGCTTTTTCCAGAAGCATTCAGCCGCGCTCAAGCTGCAAGGCATCACGCAACTGGATCCATCGCTGGACCCGGGGCACCCGTCGCTCTTGGCGATCAACTCGGTCGAAGCGCTGGTCGGCGCCGTGCAGATGGGCACGGTGGAATTCCACACGTGGAACGCGTTGGCGGATCGCATCGAGCAACCGGATCGCATCGTCTTCGATATCGACCCCGACCCGGCGCTGCCCTTCGCGCGCGTGATTGAAGCCACGCAGCTCATGCTGGCGATGCTCGATGCACTGGGCCTGAAGGCGTTCCTGAAGACCAGCGGCGGTCATGGACTGCACGTGGTCGTGCCGCTCACGCGACGGGAGTCCGCCGGTTGGGGCCAACTCAAAGGCTTTGCCCACGCCGTGGTCCAGCACATGGCGGCCACCTTCCCTGACCGCTTTGTCGCCAAGATGGGCCCGCAGAACCGCGTGGGCAAAATCTTCATCGACTATCTGCGCAACAACCGCGGCGCAAGCACAGTGGCGGCGTATTCGGTGCGCGCGCGGACAGGGCTGCCGGTATCCGTGCCCATCCGCCATGACGAACTGGAAGGGTTGCAATCGTCAGCCCAGTGGACGCTGCGCACGCTCTCGGATCGGCTCGCCAAGCTCAAAGGCGACCCGTGGACGGATTACGCGGCCACGCGCCAATCCGTGACCGCCGAGATGCGCAAACGCATCGGCGCCGATGGCTGACGCGTCACTCGCAGACGATTCACTCAGAATTGGGCGGTGAACAGGCTCTTGCTTGTCGGCCGAAGCACGGGGTTGCTGCGTTAACATGCCTGCGTCTGCACATGGCGCCCGCGCATGTGCCCACTCCGCCCCCGCCCGATGGCCCGAATTCGTCCGACCCGTTTGCTGTCCCTATCGCGCCGCGCCCTTGCGTGCGCGGTGCTTTTCACCCTCGCGGCCGCCCCGCTGGCGCATGCTAAGAAGCCCAAAACCCGCGTCACGCATGCCGCGGCCGCCACCGCAACCCAAACGCGCCAGGCCGCGAACAACCCGGCCGGCCTGCCCGCCAATGTGGCACTGGCGTTTGCACGCGCGCGCATCCCGCTGAGTGCGGTCAGCGTGTTTGTCGTGCGCACGGGCAGCGCCTCGCCCATCCTGCAATGGAACGCCGACACGGGCATGAACCCGGCGTCGACCATGAAGTTGCTGACCACCTTCGCGGGGCTGGACATGCTCGGCCCGGACTTCCGCTGGAAGACCAGCGCCTATGCCGACAAGGAGCCCGTCAATGGCACCCTCAACGGCAACCTCTACCTGCGCGGGCAGGGCGATCCGAAGCTGATTCCGGAAGAACTCATCAAGCTTGTGAGCGACGTACGCCGCGCCGGCGTGAACGAGCTGGCCGGCAACATCGTGCTGGACCGCACTTACTTTGAGAGCGGCCTGTCCGAATCGGCACCGCTCGACGGCGATAGCGCACGCGCCTACAACGTGGCACCTGATGCGCTGCTGTATTCGTTCAAGACGCTGACGTTCACGCTCTCGCCGGATGCCGGCAATGGCGCGATCAACATCGACGTATCGCCACCGCTGGCGCAATTGCAGATCGACAACCAGTTGCGTGTGACGCGCGGCGGCTGCGGCGACTGGAAGACCAGCTCCGGCGCCAACATCAGCACGCAAACCGACGGCCACGTGCTCGCCAGCTTCGACGGCCGCTATGCCGCCGCATGCGGCGAGCGCGTCTTCAACATTGCCGCGCTCACGCATGCCGATTTCATCTGGGGTGGCTTTCTGGCCCTGTGGCAGCAGGCCGGTGGCACGACGCGCTTCACACCGGGCCTGCGCGAAGGCAAGGTGCCGCGCCAGGCCGTGCTGCTGGCCACGCACTATGGCCCCACGCTCGCCGAAGTCGTGCACGACATCGACAAGTACTCGAACAACGTGATGGCGCGCCAGCTCTTCCTCACCATCGGCGCAGAGATCGGCCGCAAACCAGCGTCGGTGCGGCAAACCACCGAGGTCATCAACCGCTGGCTCGCCAAGCAGAACCTGACGATGCCGGAACTGGTGCTGGAGAATGGCTCGGGCCTCTCGCGCGTCGAGCGCATCAGCGCGCGCAACATGGGCCGTCTGTTGCAACAGGCCGATGCCAACCCGAACGGCGGCATTCTGCGCGATGCGCTGCCCGTGGTGGGCGTGGACGGCACCATGCGCAACCGGCTCACCCGCGCGGGCGTGGCCGGCAACGCCGAGATCAAAACCGGCACGCTCAACGACGTACGCGCCATTGCCGGCTATGTGGAAGGCGAAGGCGGCGAGCGCTTCGTGGTAGTCAGCATGATCAACCACCCCAACGCCAGCGCCGGCCAGGCCGCGCATGATGCGCTGCTGCAGTGGATCTACCAGGGTGCGCCGCGATGAACCCACGCGTTGCGCTGCTGGGCATCACCGGCACATCGGGCAGTGGCAAGACCACGCTCGTCGAGCAACTCATCGCCCGGTTTGTGCACGACGGGCGCCGCGTGGCGGCCATCAAGCACACGCATCACGGCTTCGACCTCGATTCGCCCGGCAAGGATTCGTACCGCATGCGCGAAGCCGGCAGCGCGGAAGTCGTGCTGGTAGGCGGCGAACGCCTGGTGCTGATGCGCGAATATGCCAGCGCACGTGAGCCCGAACTGGCTGACGTGCTGGCGTTGCTGTCGCCCGAGACCGACCTCGTCATCGTGGAAGGCTACAAGCGCAGCAGCTTGCCCAAGATCGAGGTGTTTCGCCCATCGCTCGGCCGCGCGCCACTGTGGCCGGAAATCGGCGGCGTGGTGGCAGTGGCCACCGACGCGCCCGAGGCCGTCGCAGTGCCCGCAGGCGTTGCGGTGCTTGATCTCAACGACGTGGATGCGGTGTATCGGTTTGCCGCGCAACAGGTGGCCAGTGCTTCTACATGAAGCACTCTTAACATCCGGGCAGGGCGGCTTGGCTATGATGGGCGCTCCAGTTTTTCGCCAGCCCCCTCCCTAAAAAATGCGTTCCCGTCTGTCTGCCGCGCTCCTTGGCGCGGCATTTTTTTGCTCCGCTCTGCCGGTCGCTGCGCGCGACTGGATCGCCCCCAATACCACCCTCGGCCGCGGCGCGCAGGTCCACCAGTTTGTGCTGGTCGACCCGACGACCGGCAGGCCGATGCCCAACGCGCGCTACCGCCTGTTCCTGCCCGACCACACCATCGCCGGCAAGCCGCCCAAGGCGGGCGAAACCGATAGCGTCATCTTCGGCACCACCGACGGCGCCGGGCGCACCGCCAAGGTCCGGTTGCCGAAGCGCTACGCGGCGACGCGCTGGGTGCTCAACGCCGTCGTGGGTGACGGTGATTTTGGTGAGTCGTTCCGCCTGGTCGACACGCTTGGCGGCGCGCCAATTGAGGGCCACCCCTACTGGGTGGACGTGGCGGGTGCATACATGGTCTGCGGCCACTCCAACACCGGTGGGTATACGGTCTACGTGCAATCGCGAGAGTCACGCAACGTGTACCTCGAAAGCACCGCAAGCTTTACCCCCGCCGACGATGCCTGGTGCGCCAGCACGGGCCGTGCGATTGCCGACAGCCACGGTACGCCAAGCGCGCCCGATCTCTTCACGCAGTACCTGGGCACGCTCGCCGCCAACACCACGACACTGAGCACGGACTTCCAGAGCCGCATCGCACGCAAGCTGATGTCATTGGCCATTGCCGAGCGCGATGCCGAACGTATCGACCTCGCACTCGATCTGCGCCCCGTGCCGGAAGACCAGCTCAACAGCGTTGGCTACGAACTCGCCGACGCGGGCGTGCGCGTGGAGCGCGGCCTGTCGATGATCGAGACCTATCTGGTCAAGCATCCGGACAACCCCTTCGCCCTCGACAGCAAGGGCTGGGCGTTATACCGACTCGGCCGCAATGAGGAAGCGCTCACGTGGTTCGACCGCTCGATCGCCGTCTTCGCCCAACCCGACGGCACCTACGAAGCCAGCGAGGATGCGGTACGCGAAGCACGCGCAGAAGGCCTCGCGCACAAAGGTGAAGTGCTGTGGAAACTTGGCCGCACCGACGAAGCGCAGGCGTGCTTCAAGCAAGGCCTCATCATCTCGCCGCAAAGCGATGTGCTCAAGGCCACGCTGGCACGCCTGGCGGTGACATTGCCGACGGCCAACGCGCAGTAGCGCACACATCCGCCGTAAACAAGAACGCCCGCTTCACGCGGGCGTTTTGTTTTGCTTGATACGCGGGGGCCGAATCAGTGCACCAAATTGTCTGCCAGCAGACGTTGCAGCACATTGCTGGCAATCAGGCGATGGCCGCCCGTGGTCGGGTGCACGCCGTCTGCAAACAGGTACGTCGTATCCGCCCCGGTCGCAACCAGCGTATTGGCGGAGCAGAACAGCGAGCTGCCTCCGGCGGTCGGCACCAGCGCGTTGATCTTCGTGGCATCGCAAGCCGGCGTGCTGGTATTGGCAAAGCCAAATTGCGCGCCATTCTGGATCACGGCCGTCAGCTGCGAGTTGAAGTCGATCACACGTGCGGTGGTGCCAGCCAGCCCATTCTGCAGCGTGGTGTTGAAGGTACCCACCAGGGACTTCAACAGCGCCTGGCCCGCTGCGCCACCTGCTACGCCCTGCGGCGTCAGGCTGCTATCGGGCAGGTTGAACACGTAGAGCAGCGTCGCGTTCTTGCTGATCATGTCCTTGATGTAGCCGACCAGGTCCGTCGCCGCCTGTTGAACTTGCGCCGTGGCGATCGCGGGCGTCACCGTGGTCGGGCTGGCGGCCACAGCGGCCGCCCAGAAGAAGATGTCGTTGCTGCCACCGAAGACGAACACCAGATCACTGCTGCCATTGAACGTGTTGTTGCTCGTCGTGTAGAAGTTGGCCAGTTGCTGCTGCATCGGATACGTCAACGCGCCACCGGCGTGGCCGATGCCGTTCGGGTCCGTCACGCGCGAACCGCCTTGTGCATAGTCGAAACACCCAGCCTTGGGGCAGTTCTGCACCGAACTACCGAAACCCATGACAGCCGGCGTGAGCGCCACACCGAGTTGCGAGGCCACCGTTTCTGCCCACACCGGCCCCGGGTTGGTGGTGAACCGACCACCACCCACGGCGGCTGCCGCCGGCGTGTAGGTGCCGGCATCGCTCAGGCTGTCGCCGAACACCACCACGCGCTGCACCTTGGCAACGTTGTCGTTACCGCTCTGGTCGGATTCACCGCCGCCGCAGGCGCTCAGGCCCAAGGCCAGGGCCGCCGACGCGACGCCCATCCATTGACGCAACTTCATGGTCTGTCTCCCGTATGGAATATTTTTTTGATCTGTGGTGCCGCAGTGCGCAAACTCGCCGTGCCTGTTTAAGGCACGCGAAACGACACAACACCCAAGTGTAACGAGGCGTGACGAACGCGCACGCCGGGAGAATTAGAGGCCTGACTCGAACTAGACAGCGAATGCGGCGGCGGCGCGACGCAGGCGGTCGTTGACAGCCGCCCAGGCGGGCGTGTCGGCTAGGGTTTCCACCCAGATAGCGTCATACCCACCGCGATCGAGTTCGCGCAGCAGCGCGTACAACGCGTTCGCATACGCGGCCGGCGTTGCGGGCGCAGCGCGTTGATCACAGCCGGCAGGCAACGCAAGGGGCGTGCCCAGCCACACGATGCGCTTGCCGGGCGGCAGCGCTGCAATGCGTGCAGGCACATCGGCGGCGCTCAGCAGATACAGCGGCGTGCGCGGCGCGTAGTGCGCCTTCAGCGTGCCGGAAGCGCGCGGTGCCGCTGCGTCCGGCAGCGCCGGCATCTCGCCCGTCACGCGCTCGATGTCTTCTGGAGTGATGGCGCCTGGGCGCAACAGCACGGGGCCAATCCCCTGGTCCAAGCGCGAGAGATCGATGATGGTCGATTCGATGCCCACGTCCACGCCGTCGCCTTCCAATACGAACACGGTATCGCCGAATTCATCGCGCACGTGCTGTGCGGTGGTCGGGCTGACTTGGCCGAACTTGTTGGCCGACGGTGCGGCGATGCCGCCACGCCCGCGCTTGAAGCGCGAGAGCAGCGCCTGCGCCACCGGATGCGACGGGCAACGCAGCCCGATGCTGTCCTGCCCGCCGGCTACGGCTGCGGGGATGTGTGGGGCACGCTTCAGAATTAACGTCAGCGGACCGGGCCAAAACGCTCCAATGAGCTGCAGCGCAATGCCGGGCACCTCATCGGCCCAGTAGGAGATGTCCGCCCCATCGACCACGTGCACGATCACCGGATGATTGGAGGGCCGACCTTTGGCCGCGTAGATCTTGGCGATGGCTTGCGGGTTCTCCGCATCGGCGCCGAGGCCGTAGACGGTCTCGGTCGGGAAGGCGACCAGCTCGCCGGCCTCCAGCGCGCGGGCTGCCTCGTCGAGGCGCGCGGAGGGAGGCATGACATAGGGCGTCTTGGTCCGATGCGGCATAAGCGTGCTCGTCTTCAGTCGGGCTGCAGGCCGAGCACGTGTGCAGCGTGGCGGAACGCTTCATCCACCACTTCCGGCGACGTGCCAACACAGTTGACGTGGCCCATCTTGCGGCCGGGACGCGCATCGGCCTTGCCGTACAGGTGCACCTTCGTGCCGCCATGGCGCATGACTTCCTGCCACGCAGGCGTGCGTTCCAGACCGTACTCGAACCACACATCGCCGAGCACATTCAGCATGCGCCCCGGCGAATGCTGGCGCGTGCTGCCCAGCGGCAGGCGAGCCATCGCACGCACCTGCTGCTCGAACTGACTGGTCTCGCACACATCCATGGTGATGTGGCCGGAGTTGTGCGGGCGCGGCGCCATTTCGTTGGCGACCAGCGAGCCATCTTGCAGCACGAAGAATTCGATACACAACACGCCGACGTAGCCCATCTCTTCCGCGATCATCGCGGCGGCGGCGCGGGTGCGCGTGGCAATGTCGTCGGACACGCTGCGCGACGGCATGATCGTCGAGAACAGGATGCCGTCACGGTGCGCGTTTTCGGCCAGCGGCCACGTGGCGGTCGTACCGTCGGCGGCGCGGGCAGCCAGCACGGACACTTCGTAGGCCAGCGGCAGCATCTTTTCCAGCACGCACGGCACGTGTTGCATGGCGCCCCACGCGGCGCGCAGTTCGTCGATGGTGGAAACGCGCGCCTGGCCCTTGCCGTCGTAACCCATGCGGGCAATCTTCAGGATGCCGGGCAGCAGATCAGCGGGCAGTTGCTCGATGTCGGCTTCGTGCTCGATCACCCAGCTCGGTGCCGGGTAGATGCCGGTGCGGGCGGCGCACAGCGCGAAGAATTTCTTCTCAGCGATGCGGTTCTGTGCGATCGACACGCAGTTGGCGCGCGGCGCGACGAACGCGCCGAGTTGCTCGAGGCGATCGAGCGCCTGCGCGGGCACGTTCTCGAATTCGGTGGTGACGGCCGGGCACAGCGCCGCCATTTCGGCCAGTGCGGCTTCATCGGTGTAGCCAGCGCACAAGTGGCGCTCGGCGATGGTGCCGGCGGGGCTGCTCGGATCCGGGTCCAGCACGCACACCTTGTAGCCCATTGCCTGCGCGGCGTGCGCGAACATGCGGCCGAGCTGGCCGCCGCCGAGCATGCCCAGCCAGGCATCGGGCAGGATCGCGTTGGGAACGTTCAGCGCGCGGGATTCTGCGGTATGAGCTTGCGCCAAGCGCGGGTTCAGGTCGTCGGCCATGAATCAGGTCGTAGGTTGCTTAGGCGCCGTGCACGGGGAGCGTCATGCCGCGTGCGACTTCGGTCTGTTGCGCGCGGAAGGCTTCGAGCTTGTCGGCCAGCGCCGCGTCGGTCGTGGCGATGGTGGCGATGGCCGCGAGTGCCGCGTTGGCCGCGCCCGCCTCGCCAATGGCGAACGTCGACACCGGAATGCCCTTGGGCATCTGCACGATGGAGAGCAGCGAGTCTTCGCCGCGCAGGTACTTGGAGGGCACCGGCACGCCGAACACCGGCACGATGGTCTTGGCAGCGATCATGCCCGGCAGGTGCGCCGCACCGCCGGCACCGGCGATGATGGCGCGCAAACCCCGGCCGCGGGCGGCTTCAGCGTAGCGGAACATATCGTCCGGCATGCGGTGCGCCGAGACAACCTGCGCCTCGAACGGAATGCCGAACTGCGTGAGCATGTCGACGGCGTGGCGCATGATTTCCCAGTCGGAATTGGAGCCCATCACCACGCCAACGAGCGGAGCGGATTGCTGTACGGTCATCGTCATCGCTCCAATGTCAGCGCAGGGACTGCCCGGTCAGACGGGTCAGCGCTTCACGGTATTTATCGGCGGTCTTTTCGATCACGTCGGCGGGCAGTTCCGGGGCCGGGGCCGTCTTCGGCCAGGGCTTGCCGTCGATGCGCACGGCTTCGAGCCAGTCGCGCACGAATTGCTTGTCGAACGACGGCGGGTTGGTGCCCACCTGGTACGAATCGGCGGGCCAGAAACGCGAGGAATCTGCCGTGAGCGCCTCGTCCATCAGCGTGAGGGTACCGTTCTCGTCCAGGCCGAACTCGAACTTGGTGTCGGCGATGATGATGCCGCGCGTGGCGGCAAAGTCGGCCGCTTCCTTGTACAGGCGGATGCTCACGTCGCGGATCTGCGCGGCAAGGGCCGGGCCGATACGGCGCTCGACTTCGTCGAAGGAGATGTTCTCGTCGTGCTCACCCACGTCGGCCTTGGCGGCGGGGGTGAAGATCGGCTCGGGCAGCTTCTGCGCGTTCTGCAGGCCGGGGGCCAGATGCACGCCGCAGACGGCGCCGGTGGCTTGGTAATCCTTCCAGCCGCTGCCGGCCAGGTAGCCGCGCACCACGGCTTCCACCAGGATCGGCTTCAGGCGCTTGACCACGATGGCGCGGCCGCGCACCTGGTCGACTTCGTTCGGGGCCACCACGGTTTCCGGTGCGATGCCCGTCTCGTGCGTCGGCACGATATGGCGCAGCTTGTTGAACCAGAAGTCCGACATCTGCGCGAGCACGCGGCCCTTGTCCGGAATCGGTTGGCCGAGGATCACGTCAAACGCCGACAGGCGGTCGGTGGTGACCATCAGCAGCTTGTCGTCGCCAACGGCGTAGTTCTCGCGCACCTTGCCACGGCCAAGCAACGGCAGGCTGGTGATCGACGATTCGTAAAGTGCGGAGGCGGCAGCGGGGTTGTTAGATGCGGCGGACACGGCGGAACCCGAGAGGAGATGAGAAAACGTGGAAGGCCAGCATTATACGTGGCCCACGCAATGCAAAACGGCTGGCGCAGCGCCAGCCGTTTGCTAGATATGACGCGAAATGCTTATTGCACCACTTGCGCCAGCTTGCCGCTTGCGTAGTCAGCTGCCATCACCGACATACCCACCGGCTTGATCTTGCCAGCCTGGCCTTCGCAGCCGAACTGGATGTAGCGTGCCTTGCAGATTTGCTTGGCGGCTTCGCGGGCAGGCTTGAGCCATTCGCGGGCGTCGAACTTGTCCGGATTTTCAGCCAGGAACTTGCGCACCGCGCCGGTCATCGCCAGGCGGATGTCGGTGTCGATGTTGATCTTGCGCACACCGTACTTGATGGCTTCCTGGATTTCCTCGACCGGCACGCCGTAGGTTTCCTTCATCTTGCCGCCGTACTGGTTGATGATCGCCAGCAGTTCTTGCGGCACGCTCGACGAGCCGTGCATCACCAGATGGGTATTCGGGATGCGCGCGTGGATTTCCTTCACGCGGCTGATCGCCAGGATGTCGCCGGTGGGCTTGCGCGTGAACTTGTAGGCGCCGTGGCTGGTGCCGATGGCGATGGCCAACGCGTCCAATTGGGTAGCCTTGACGAACTGGGCCGCTTCTTCCGGGTCGGTGAGCAGGGACGAGTGATCGAGCTTGCCCTCAGCGCCGTGGCCATCTTCCTCGCCAGCCATGCCGGTTTCCAGCGAGCCCAGGCAGCCGAGTTCGCCTTCCACGGTCACGCCCACCTTGTGGGCCATCTCGACCACGCGGCGCGTGACGTCGACGTTGTAGTCGAAATCGGCCGGGGTCTTGCCGTCTTCACGCAGCGAGCCGTCCATCATGACCGAGCCGAAGCCCAGGTCGATGGCGCCCTGGCAGATGGCCGGGCTTTGGCCGTGATCCTGGTGCATCACCAGCGGGATCTCCGGGTACGCCTCAACTGCAGCCTGAATCAGGTGCTTGATGAAGGACTCGCCGGCGTACTTGCGGGCGCCTGCGCTGGCTTGCAGGATGACCGGCGCGCCGGTTTCCTTGGCGGCTTCCATCACGGCCTGGACTTGCTCCAGGTTGTTCACGTTGAACGCCGGCAGGCCGTAGCCGTTTTCGGCGGCGTGGTCCAGCAGTTGGCGCATGGAAACGAGTGGCATGGTTTTCTCCTATGGGTCGATCTGTATTCGGGCTCAGGAACGCATCTTGAACAAATAGCAATCGGCGTTCCGTCGTGAGCGTCAGGCCTCAGTGCATGCCGACGCGGACAATCTTGAGTGTGTTGGTACCGCCGGCCTGGCCCATCGGCTCACCGATGGTCAGGACGATAAAGTCGCCGCGCTGCACAACCCCGCGCGACACCAGCAGCTCTTCGGCTTGGTGCAGCGCCTCGTCACGGTCGGTGCTGGTGGCCAGCGGCAACGCCTGCACGTTGCGGTACAGCGCCATCTTGCGTTGCGAGCCCACGTTGGGCGTCATCGCGTAGATCGGCACGTTGATGCCGTGGCGGCTCATCCACAGCGCGGTGGCGCCGGAGTCTGTCAGTGCGGCAATCGCCTTCACCTGTAAATGGTAGGCCGTGAACAGCGCGCCCATGGCAATCGATTGGTCGATGCGGCTGAAGGTCTGATCCAGGAAATCGGTATCCAGCTGCACCGGCTGCGATTTTTCGGCTTCCGCGCAGATGGCGGCCATCGCCTCGATGGTCTCGACCGGGTAGCGGCCAGCGGCGGTCTCGGCGGACAGCATCACGGCGTCGGTGCCGTCCAGCACGGCGTTGGCAACGTCCGACACCTCGGCGCGCGTCGGCACCGGGTTGACGATCATCGACTCCATCATCTGCGTGGCGGTGATGGTCAGCTTGTTGGCTTCGCGCGCGAGCTTGATCATGCGCTTCTGCAGCGCCGGCACCGCGGCGTTGCCGACTTCCACCGCCAGGTCGCCGCGGGCGACCATGATGCCGTCGGACGCGGCCAGGATCTCTTCGAGCACGCCCGGGCGGATGGCCTCGGCGCGCTCGATCTTGGCGATCATGCGCGGCTTGTGGTTGTGCGGCGCACCGGCCACCACGGCCAGTTGGCGCGCCATTTCCATGTCGGTGGCGTTCTTGGGGAAGCTGACCGCGACGTAGTCGGCGCCCAGCGCCATCGCGGTCTTGATGTCTTCCATGTCCTTGGCGGTCAACGCCGGGGCCGACAGCCCGCCGCCCTGGCGGTTGATGCCCTTGTTGTTGGACAGATCACCACCGATCTTGACGATGGTTTCAATCTCTTCACCCACCACGCGCTCGACCTGCAGCACGATCAGGCCGTCGTTGAGCAGCAGTAGATCACCGGGGCCGACGTCGCGCGGCAGCTCCTTGTAGTCGAGGCCGACGCGTTCCTGGTTGCCCAGTTCGCAGCGGGCGTCGAGCGTAAAGCGGTCGCCCGGTTCGAGCGTGATCTTGCCGCTTTCGAACTTACCCACGCGGATCTTCGGGCCTTGCAGGTCGGCCATGATGGCCACTTCGCGGCCCACCGAGCGTGCCACCTCACGCACAAGCTGCGCGCGGTCGATATGGTCCTGCGCGGTGCCGTGCGAGAAATTCAAGCGCACCACATCCACCCCGGCCGCAATCATGCGGGTGAGGATTTCCTGCGTGCTGGACGCAGGGCCGAGGGTGGCGACGATCTTGGTGGCGCGGGTCATGGGCGGCGGTGTCTCGTTGGTGTTGTTAGATGACGCGAAGTCAAGCGGTGAGCGCGATCAGTCCTTGGCGCGCTGCTCCAGGATTTCCACGGCCGGCAGCGTCTTGCCTTCCAGGAATTCCAGGAATGCACCCCCGCCGGTGGAGATATAGCCCACCTTGTCGGCGATGTTGTACTTGGCGATGGCAGCCAGCGTGTCGCCGCCACCTGCGATCGAGAAGCCCGACGAAGCCGCAATTGCCTCCGCCAGCACCTTGGTGCCATTGCCGAACTGGTCGAACTCGAACACGCCAACCGGGCCGTTCCACACGATGGTGCCGGCAGCCTTCAGTTGGTCGGCCAGTTGCGCGGCTGTCTTCGGGCCGATGTCGAGGATCATGTCGTCGTCCGCCACGTCCTTCACATCCTTGACGGTGGCAGCGGCGGAGGCGCTGAATTCCTTAGCGCAGACCACGTCCACGGGAATGGGCACCGACGCGCCGCGTGCGGCCATCAGGTCGATGATGGTCTTGGCGTCGCCCACCAGATCCGGCTCGGCCAGCGATTTGCCGATCTTCAGGCCCGCAGCCAGCATGAACGTGTTGGCAATGCCACCGCCCACGATCAGGTTGTCTACCTTGTCGGCCAGCGATTTGAGGATGGTCAGTTTGGTCGAGACCTTGGAGCCGGCCACGATGGCCACCAGCGGGCGCTTCGGCGCACCCAGCGCCTTGCCCAGTGCGTCCAGTTCTGCGGCCAGCAGCGGGCCAGCGCAGGCGATGGGGGCGAACTTGGCAATGCCGTGGGTGGTGGCTTCTGCGCGGTGGGCAGTGCCGAAGGCGTCGTTAACGTAGACATCGCACAGCTTGGCCATCTTCTGGGCCAGTTCATCGCTGTTCTTCTTCTCGCCCTTGTTGACGCGGCAGTTTTCCAGCAGCACGACCTGGCCGGGCGCCACATCCACGCCATCGACCCAGTTCTGCACCAGCTTCACATCACGGCCGAGCAACTCGGCCAGACGCTTGGCAACCGGTGCCAGCGAGTCTTCCGGCTTGAATTCGCCCTCGGTCGGGCGGCCCAGGTGCGAGGTGACCATCACGGCGGCGCCGGCGCCCAGGGCGGCCTGGATGGCGGGCACGGAGGCACGGATGCGGGTGTCTTCGGTGATGTCGCCGGCATCGTCTTGCGGCACGTTCAGATCAGCGCGGATGAATACGCGCTTGCCGGCAAGCTTGCCTTCGGAGATGAGATCGGACAGACGCAGGACGTGAGGCATGGCAGCAACGGAAGGAATCACGGAAAACGACGATTTTACCCGATGCGACTGGTCAAAACGTGCGTTCTTGGCAGAGGCTTCCGTGCTCCGCCGTCCTGCCGAGGCCGGTTGACTGGTGACCTAGGCCGGCAATGGCGTGCGACGGCGCAGTCGCATCCAGCCTTCAGCCGAATACAGCGCCAACCCCGCCCAGATCAGCACATAGCCGGCGACCTTGGGACCGGCGAACGGCTCGTTGTAGAGCCACACGCCCAGCAGCAGTTGCAGCGTGGGGCTGACGTATTGCAGCAGGCCCAGCAGCGACAAGGGAATGCGCCGCGCGCCCGCACCGAACAGCAACAACGGCAGCGCCGTCAGCGGGCCAGCCAGCGCCAGCAGCAGCTGCATCCCGGGCGATGCGACCAGGAACGCGTTCTGGTGCTGCGAAGCCAGCCACCCCAGATAGCCCAGCGCCAGCGGAAACAGCAGTAGCGTCTCCAGCGTCAGGCCTTCCAGCGCGCCCAGCGGCGAGGTCTTGCGCAGCAAGCCATACAGCCCAAACGAAAACGCCAGCGCCAGGGCAATCCACGGCAACGTCCCGGCCTGCCACGTCAGCCAGGCCACCCCGCAGGCGGCCAACGCCACCGACATCCACTGCACCGGCCGCAGCCGCTCGCCCAGTACGAGCAGCGCCAGCATCACGACCACCAGCGGGTTGATGAAGTAGCCAAGGCTGGCGTCGATCACATGGTCATGGTTGACGGCCCAGATGTACGTCAGCCAGTTGAGGGCCAGCAGGAGCGTGCTTGCCGCGTAGCGGCCCACCACGCGCGGCTGCTTGCGCAACGCCCACAGCCACGCCCAATGGCGCTTGGCGAGCAGGATCACCACCATCACCGCCAATGACCAGATCACCCGGTGCGAGAGGATCTCCACCGGCGACACCGCCTTGAGCAGCTTGAAGTACAGCGGAAACAGGCCCCACATCGTGTAGGCCAGGAACGCGAAGATGGCGCCGTTGCGCGTGGAAGCCGAGCCCGACATGTTCACCCCCAGAGACGCAGCACAGTGAACACCGCCATGCCGACGACGACCATGCCCAGCATGCGGCGCGTCACCACGTAGAACGCCGTGGCGACAATGCCCGCCATCAGGCGCGGGTTGGTCCAGGTGGCGTCAAAGTGGCCGTGGTTCCAGAGCAGATCGGGCAGCACGATGGCGATGAGCGCCGCAGCCGGCGCAAAACGCAACGCGTGCTGCAGGCGCGTGGGCAGCGTCATGCGGTTGCCCATCGCCAGAAACAGCGAACGCGTCAACACAGTGACCACCGTCATGCCGATGATGACCAGCCAGATTTCCAGCGCGCTCATGCGTCGTCCTCCGGTGTGGGGGCCACTGCGGCACGGCGGCGCTGCCACTGCAGGCGGGCGGCGGCCTCATCGGCAGCCAGGCCGGCGGCCATCGCACCAGTGACGGCGATCACGAGGCTCAATCGATACGGCAGCTTGAAGGCAATGAGCGCCAGCACCGCTGCCACGGCCACCGCCATCAGCGCGGCACGGCCACGAATGGTCGACACCATGACAGGAATGAGCGCCAGCGTCCCGGCCAGTGCCAGGCCCCACGCATCAGGAAACAAGCTCGCCGCCACGATGCCCAGGATGGACGACACCTGCCAGGCCACGAAATTCAGCAGGACCAAGCCCCAGTAGTAGCCCTCCTTGCCCGCCTGCGGCGCGGCCGACGGATACTGCTGGGTGAACATCACAAAGGGCAGATCGCCGTTGAATACGCCCAAAACCACCCGCCGCACGAACGGCAGATGGCCGAAATGCTGCATCAGCCCCGCGCTGAAGATGATGAAGCGCACATTGACGATGAACGCCGTTAGCAGCGCCGTCCAGATCGGCAGCCCGGCCGCCAGCAACGGCAACACCGCCAGTTGCGACGACCCGGCATACACCAGCAGCGACATGCCGATCGCCTGCGGCAAGGTCAGCACCGACTTGCTCATCGCCACGCCCGTCACCAGGCCCCAGGCAAATACGGGCACCGTGGACGGTGTGTAGGCCCGCACCCCGGCCAGGAAGCCGTCGCGCTCGGCAGCGTCAATGGCTTGCCAGCGCTGTTGCAGCGCGGCGCGCCAGCGGGCTAGCGGCATGCCGGCCTCGCAAGCGACGAATGCATCTCTTCTGAATAGGCCGGCCAAGGGCTGCCGGCAGCGCCGGAATACGCAAAGCAGCGCGGGGACGTCGGGGGCGACATGGGTGGCTCGCAGGAAACGTGCGATTATACTTTTTGTATTAAGTGTCTGCTTAACGCCCAACGGATGGCGACGGCGATACAACATCGCGCCCGCAATTCATGCCTGCCACCACGCGCCGCAACAATCGGCGTTGGCGCGCCCGCCCCCACCCCTTACAATTTCAGCTCTTTGTCGAAACTCTGGGCATTTGAGCCTGCCGCATAACAAGACATGGCTGGCCCCGGCCAGAACCCGTCGGCATTTCTCACCTCATCATGACCACGCAAACCGCACCCACGATCGAAATCGGCGCAGACGACCTGCCGCTGCACTGCCCGACCGCCAAGACGCCGACCTGGAACTACCACCCGCGCGTGTTCCTCGACATCGCCGATACGGGCGAGGCTAAGTGCCCGTACTGCGGCACCGTCTACAAGCTGGCTGCCGGCGTTGAATTGAAGGGCCACCATTGAGCCGTCTTCACCTGTTGTGCGCCGGCCGCAACGCTCGCCCGGCGAATCGATGATGCGCAAGATCCTGGTAGTCGCCCCCAACTGGATCGGCGACGCGCTGATGGCGCAGCCACTGTTTGCGCAGATCAAGGCGCGGCACCCGCGCGCGCAGATCCACGCGATCGCCCCGAAGTGGGTGGCGCCCGTGCTCGCGCGCATGCCCGAGATTGCGCGCGTGCTGCCCACCGACCTCGCGCATGGCAAGCTGCAGCTCGGCAGCCGCACCCTGTTCGCGCAGCAGCTCAAGAACGAAACGTTCGATGCGGCGTATGTGCTGCCGAATTCGTTCAAGAGCGCGCTGATTCCGTGGCTGGCCGGCATTCCGCTGCGCATTGGCTACAAGGGCGAATCGCGCCTGGGCGTGCTGAACGTGCGCTACCCCAATCCACCCAAGAGCGAGCGTCCGCCGATGGTGCAGCACTACGCGGCGCTGGCCTTCAAGCCTGGCGCCAAGCTGCCCGACACGCTGCCCGATCCCAAGTTGAATGTGGATGTGCAGCGCGTGGCCGCCACCTCGGCCAAATTCGGCATCCCCGGCAATGCGCGGCTCGTCGCCTTCTGCCCCGGTGCGGAATACGGCCCCGCCAAGCGCTGGCCCGCCGAGCACTTTGCCGAGCTTGCGCAGATGCTGCGCCGCTCGTTCCCATACGCGCAGATCATCACGCTCGGCTCCGGCAAGGACCGCGAGATGGCCGACGCCATCGTCGAGCGCGCGCCGTTTGTGCGCAACCTCTGCGGCGAGACCTCGCTGGATGAGGCAATCGACCTGCTCGCGCGATCCGAAGCCGCCATCTGCAACGACTCGGGCCTGATGCACGTGACCGCTGCTCTGGGGCGCCCGCAGGTGGCCGTATTCGGCTCCAGCGACCCGCGGCACACGCCGCCGCTGTCGCCCGCTGCGAGTATCATGTGGCTCCATCTGGAGTGCAGCCCGTGTTTTGCACGCGAATGCCCGCTGGGCCACCTGCGCTGCCTGCGCGACATCGGCCCCGAGATGGTGTTTCATGAATTGCGCCGGCTGCTGCAACCGCAGTAACAACCGCGCGCCCCTCCCCCCAACCTTCGCCCGCCATGCCACGATTTGCCCGCCTGTTCGAAGCCGCCGAGGACATCCTCGAAGCCTATCGCGATGCGCTTAAGCGCCGCGATGCCGATGGCGCGCTCAAGCTGTGGCTGGACGAAGATTCCGTGAGCTTCATCCTGCCCGACGGCCAGCGCCTGCACGGCCACGAGCAACTGCGCGGCTGCCTCGATGCGCTGGTCGAGAAAAACCCGGTGTGGATCGAATGCCTCAGCCAGCAAGTGCATTCGTCGCTAGGCGTGTCGATTTTCGAGGCGACCGAAGCGCTGCGCTTTTCGGCCACCGCCACCGAGGCTGACCTGTACGTGCACACGACCTACGTGTTGATGCAGAACCACGAAGGCTGGCGCATCGCCCACGTGCATTCCAGCCAAGCCGCTGAAGAACGCGTCGCCGCCTCCATCGCCAGCGTCTCGCACTCGCTCCATTAAGCCCGCCGCACTGGCGTGGCCGCCGTACCGTTTGATGATGCATCCGCTTCGCCACGCCGCCCCCGTTGATCCGAACCTTGGTGCCCCGCTCGCGGGGCCGTTTGAGCCGCACGCATTCCGCTCGCCGTGGTGGCTGATCGGCGGCAATGCGCAGACCATCGTGCCGGCGCGCCTCTGGCGCTTTCCGCGCATCACGTATCGGCGCGAGCGCTGGAACACCCCTGACCACGACTTCATCGACCTCGACTGGACCACGCATGATGCCGACGCGCATGCGCCGCTCGTCGTCATGTTCCACGGCCTGGAAGGCGACTCTCGCAGCCACTACGCACGGCTGCTCATGGACGCGCTTCGCGCGCGCCGCTGGCCGGGCGTGGTGCCGCACTTTCGCGGCTGCTCGGGCGAGATGAACCACGCACCGCGCATGTACCACTGCGGTGATGGGGAGGAAATTGGCTGGATTCTTGAGCGCCTCTATCGCGAGCACTGCGCGCCGCAGGGCCGCAAGCTGCTGGCCGTGGGTATCTCGTTGGGCGGCAACGCACTCCTGCGCTATCTGGGCGAATGCGGCATCAACGCGCGCTGCGTAAGCGCGGCGGCAACCGTATCCGCACCGCTGGACATGCTGGCCGGTGGTGCCGCCCTGTCCAAGGGCTTCAACATGGTCTACACGCGCATGTTCCTGCGCACGCTCAAGAGCAAGGCTAGCATCAAACTCGACCAGCACCCCGGCCTATACGACCGGGCTGCGATGCTCGCCACGCGCAACCTCGGTGAATTCGACAACCTCGTCACCGCGCCGCTGCATGGTTTCCGCGATGTGCTCGACTATTGGACGCGCGCATCGTCCAAACCCGTGCTGCGCGGCGTGCACGTACCCACGTTGGTGCTGAACGCCCGGAATGATCCGTTCCTGCCGGGCCAGCACCTGCCTGGCCCCGCCGACGTGTCGCCCGACATCGTGCTCGACCAGCCGCTGCACGGCGGCCACGTTGGCTTTCTGCTCCGCAATGAGGCTGGCCTGCGCCACCTGGCCGGCCGCGTCGATTGGATGCCCGCGCGCGTGCTGCGCTTCTTTGATGACGTGCTGGGTCGCACGCGGCACGAAGACGCCCATGGATGAGATCGTCCGCCAGGCCATGGCCAAGTGGCCCAACGTGCCGGATTGCTTCGGTTGGCTGGCGCTGGACCGCCGGGGCCAATGGCGCATGCGCAATGAATTTGCGCAGGCCAACAAGCTGTCAGGTGACCCGATCCGACATGCCCCGCTGGTCGACTTCATCGTCCGCAATTACGCGCATGACGATGCGGGCCGCTGGTTCTTTCAGAACGGGCCGCAACGCGTGTTTATCGAACTCGATTACACGCCGTGGATCGTGCGACTGATGCCCGACGGCGAAGCGCATACCTTCACAACCACCACGGGCGCCGCTTTTGCCCCCACGGGCTGCTTTGCCGATGAGCGCGGCAACGTACTGCTCTCTGGCCACGTGGCCGGGAGGGAAGCGGAAGAAACGATCGCCCTGCTACACGATCACGACCTGGAGCCGTTCTCCGCGCTGGCGCAGTGGCATGGGGAGGCATGCGGTGCCGCGCTCGGTACGCTCAATGTCGGCGCGCGCAGCTTCGATATCGAACCCATCCACAGCACGGAAGTCGCGCGGCGCTATGGGTTCATACCGCACCCCGCCGGGTAGCGCACCTTACTTCGGGAGCGCCTTCTCCTCGGCCTTTTCTTCCTTGTACTGCCGCTCCATCTGGTGCAGGCGCGCGTCGACTTCAGACAGCGTGTAGAAATCCGCATCCCCTGCATCACGCGCCAATTTGAGTTGCTCGACCGCCGAGCCCCAAGCGCCATCGCGCGCGTACTTCTCGGCCAGCGCGCGGTGCTGCTCGACACGCTTGCCCTGGTCGGCATAGGCACGGGCCAGCATGTCCCACCAGATCGATTGCGTGGTGTCTTCGCGGGCCTTGTCCTTCAGATAGGGAATCGCATCGCTCGTGCGACCGGCGGCGAGCTGCGTCTGCGCGTAGGTGATGCCGACCGCGCGTGAGAGCGGATATGCCGTCAGCGCGGCGCGCGCGAGCGTCATGGCTTCCGGCGTGCGATTGCGGGCGCGGGCCAGCTCGATGGCCGTCACGTCCAGATCCGCACTGCCGGAGGTGATGTCAGGGATGTTGCCGTACAGCCGACGCGCTTCCAGCAACGCCTGATCTGCCTCGTCCAGCCGCCCCGCCAGTTGATTGGCGACAGCGATGCCGTACCACAGCGCGGCACGCTTCTCGACGGGCGCATCCGGCGCCGACGTCAATTGCGAGCGCATCGCATTACGCACATCGAGGTAAGCGCTGGTGGACGTCTCCTGCAACACGCGGGCTCGCGCCTTGGCAAAACCGAATTCCGGCCGGCGGGGCTGACGTGGATGCGGCAGGCCGCGCGCGCGGTCTTCCATGTCGGCGATGCGCTCGCTAGTCAGCGGATGGGTGCGTGCGTAGCCGGGAATCACGCCCGTGTCGGCAATGTTGGTCACACGCTGCAGACGGCGGAAGAAGTCCGGCATGCCATCGGGGTTGTAGCCAGCGCCGGTCAGCAGCGTAAAGCCGACGCGGTCAGCCTCGCGCTCGGCGCTGCGCGAGAACGCGAGCTGGTTCGACACCGCCGCCGCCTGCCCGCCAATCGCCAGGGCCTGCGCGGCATCACCGCTCTTCGTGGCCGCCAGCCCGGCAAGCAGAATCGACGCCAGCGAAATCCACATCGACTCACCCGACTTGTCGATGCCGCGCGCAATATGCCGCTGCAACACGTGGCCGATTTCATGACCGAGCACAGAGGCCAGCTCCGATTCACTGTCCGTCGCCACCAGCGTGCCCGTATTCACGCCGATATAGCCGCCCGGCAGCGCAAACGCGTTAATGCCCGGATCGCGCACCGCAAATAGCTCAAAACTCGACGCCGACGTGCTGCCCGCCACATGCTGACGGCGCGCCGCCTCGATCAGCTTGTAGCCGATGCCGTTGAGGTAATCGGTCAGCAATGGGTCGGGCACGTAGTCCGGGTCCCGGCGAATCTGCCGCATCACCCGGTCGCCCAGGCGACGCTCCGTCTCCGGCGACAGCGCCGCCGTGGACGGATCGCCCATATCGGGCAACTCATACGTCGGCGCATCAATGACGGTCGGATCCTTCTGCAAGTACGGCGATTGCCGACCGATCTGCACGCTGCGATTCAGGTTGCTTTGCACCTGGTCGGCGGCGGCTGCAGAACCCAAATCCAGAGGGGCCGAAGCTGCCGGCGCTGAAGCCGCAGCCTGCGCCAGCGCGGGCAACGGCAGCGGGGCAAGCCACGCCGACAACAACACAGCAGCCGTCAGCTTGCGAAGGCGCGGCCGAAACATGGAAAGCGTCATACGGAAAGCAGAGAGTGCGGAATCAGCGCGGCGACATCGCCGCAAGCCGGGTGCTTGCTATCATAAAACGCTTCGCACTCTGCCCCGCAAAACGCGCTGCCACCCATGTCGCAACTCACTCACTTCGATTCCGCCGGACAAGCCCATATGGTCGACGTCGGCGACAAGGCTGTTACGCACCGCGTGGCCGTGGCTACCGGCACGATCCGCATGTTGCCCGAGACGTTTGCGCTGGTGCGCGATGGGACGGCCAAGAAAGGCGATGTGCTGGGGATTGCGCGCGTTGCGGCCATTCAAGGTTCCAAGCGCACGTCGGATTTGATTCCGCTGTGCCATCCGTTGGCGTTGACCAAGGTGGCGGTTGATTTTGCGCTGGACGAAGCGGCGAGCACTGTCCGCTGTACGGTGCGTGCTGAGACGCGCGGGCAGACTGGGGTGGAGATGGAGGCGTTGACCGCCGTCCAAGTCGGCCTGCTCACCATCTATGACATGTGCAAAGCCGTGGATCGGGGGATGGTGATTGGGGATGTGCGGTTGATGGAGAAGCGGGGGGGGAAGTCGGGGGAGTGGGTGACCCCCTGACACACAAAAAAGAGCGCTGACTAAGCGCTCTTTTTTTCCGCATTAGGTTGCAGTATTTGCCTTTGCAGGCACCCCTGTCTTTGATTGGCTACAGGGCTTAGTGTCAGTGCCTGCTCCCACGCCGGCGAAAACCCACGCTATCACATTCGTGTTCGTCGTGTTGTCGGGAGTGGCGGTGACGGTGCAGCTTCCGACCACGGCTGTTCCTGCCATATTGATGACACCCCCGTCACCCAGAGTTAGCGTCACATTTGGAGGCTCCGGAAGTTTTTCGTAGCCTGTCTGCGCAGTCAGACGACTGAGCGTATCGCATGTCCCGGTAATCGTGCCACTATTTTTTTGGGCACATTCCGCAATTGCAAGCTTCAAGGGCTGGATCTGTGTATACACATCAGCCCACTTTGAACGCGTCACGTAGTCTTGATACTGCGGGACAGCAATAGCAGCCAAGATGCCGATGATCGCAACCACGATCATCAACTCAATGAGGGTGAAGCCGCGCTGGCGCCGAAGGTTGTCTCGATATTGAACTCGCATAGATTTCTCCACAATTTATGATTTCACTTCACTCAAAACCCGAAGTGAAGCGAGATTAGTGGACAACCTTGCAAAATCGGTATCCGACAACCAATTTTTACCAGCGCGTAATCCAATTCTTAAAAAACAATCGCTGCCTGAAATTCAGAAAACTTACATTGATTTTCTTACTCAATCCGCGTTGACGAGCAGGTGCTCAGATTTCAAACGCGAGCAAAATGCCTTTAAGCTTCCAACATTGCGCTGACACAGCTGGCTCAGCAAGGCGCTTTGCGAAGCAAAATCCGCCCAGTAGTGACTGTGAAGACGCCGGACCTGAATGACGGCTTCTTCATTCTTACCTTGGAAGGCGAGCGCCAGTGCATACCGCTGGATCGTCGAGGATGCGGGGTAGAACTGCACCGCCTCCCTTTCAAGCTTCACCAGCGAGGGCGCTGTTTGTTCGGTGACAGACGCGTTCATAGCCGTGACCAGTGTTGCGTAAGGGGTAAGCAACACGGGGCCGCCTGGGTGCCCTGCCGATTCGATACGCGCGCCCGGCACGAAATAAAGCCGTTCGAGCACACGGTAATCCGCCCACAGACGAACAAGAAGCACCACCCCCAAAACGACGATCACACCCGAGAAACCCCAGGCGACGGGCGGTGAAGGAAACCGTAGCGTCTTGCTGTCGAGCAAGCCCAGAACGAAGGCGAACGGAAACAGAAAAAACACGTAGTGAAGCGGGTACTCCAGCAACGAGTGCACGACCATCACGGCAATCACGGCGGACAGGAACGCCACCGCCGGAGACCGCAGTCGCTTAGGTAGATCTAGCGCCCACCACGCAAGCGGAACCAACACCGCCAGCAAACCGGCCACGCCCGCCTTTGCCAAGAGGTCGAGCACGATGTTGTGTGCATTCATCGACATCTCGACCTGGCCGACGGTGTCTGTTTGCACATATTGATTCCATGCGTAATCGCCCCACCCACCGCCAAGCCACGGGTGTGCAAGGAAGATGTGCCAAGCATGCTTCCAGAGCAGCGGGCGCAGGCCGACGCCCTCCTGCATGCGCTGCCCCATGGAGCCAGGCAAATCGAGCGCCCAAGCGCCATTGGCGAGCGAAATCAACCAGCCCCAGCTTTGGTACGCCAGCGCAAGCAACAGCACGGGGCCGCAGAGCGCAAGCAATCGGATCAACCAAGCACGGCCCCGCGCTTCTGCGGCAAACGGTATGCCGGCCAACAGCCCGACCACCGCAATGTGGATCCAGGTCACTCGCGAGAACGTCAATGCCATGCCCAGCAGCAAGGCGAGCACGGGGACCGTCAGCAGACCGAACCACTTCCGGTGGCGCTGACCCAGAAAGAGACATGCCGCCAGTCCGAACGCGAGATACGTACCAACGTGATTGGGCTGATTCAGATTGCCCCACATGCGCCGCGCGCCGCCCGTCGGGGTCATCGAGAAAAAGGCCTCCGGCAGATTCGGCACGCGGAACACTTGCACCAGCTCAATCGCCACTGTCAGCAAGCCGCCAATGGTGACGGCGACCGCAAGGGCATCCAACACACCCGGCAGATCACGGCACCGCGCGCCTAAACCGCAGATGACGGCGGCCGCCAGCAACGCCGCGATGGCTCCGGAAGAGAAGAATGGATTGAGCGGTGGCGCAATCGCCAGTTGCAGGATCAACACTGCAATCAACGCCAAAGGCGCAAGCGCGGCTCTCGGCAGGCCAACGGCTTGGCCCCAGGTGGCGCCCAACACCGCCACGCCCAGCGCGATCCAGCATGCGGCTGCCATCCACTCGGAATAGAACGTGGGGATGGGATAGGTATGTGGCGCGACCAGGAACGGGAGCACCCAGCACGCCCCCAAGGCGAGCCAGACGGGCAACAGCAAAACGGAGAATCGGCGCATCGGTGAGATGGACTGCGAAGATGCTGAAAACGAAAAGAGCGCCCGGAGGCGCTCTTGCTAGGCGGGCTAGTTTAGCTTAGGGGCCGTTCGCCACACCAGTGTTTGCGGGCGAAGACCGCTTACTCGAAGCCGTCGATTGGTGCGTAGCCTTTGATCGTGCCTTCGGCGTCAAGCAGCGCAATCCACGTGTCCAATTGCTTCTGGCTGACCAGTGGAAGGTAGTAAAGCTGGTCGACTGACAGGCCTGTTTTCTTAGCGGCTTCGTCGACAGTGACTTGCTTGTCCTGTGGCAATTTGGCTCGCCGGACGTCAAGTTTCTTCATGCGTTGCTGTACAACGGGTCGGCTCGTTTCGTAGCTCTGCCACCAGCCGGGGCGGGCGCTGGGCCCGACACCCTGGATCGACATGTCGATGCTTTTTAAGGTTTCATCCCCATCCTTGGGGCCGCGGGTACCCACCAATACGGGGCCCGTCCACGAAAGCGCGCGAAAGTCCGGCAGCGCCTGCGGCAAATCACCAGTGTTGATCTCTGCGGCAGAAACGGCGACCAACCGATCAGTTTCAAACGCCATAATCACGGGACGTGCCAAGCTGGCACTGTGCAGGCCATACAACAAAGCGGCCAGTTGCACTAAGGCAATCAATGACAGATCCAGTGTCAATTCACGGCGAGATTTTGCGGGATTGAACAGCACACATGTCAGCAGCGGGCCGCAGACAACATCAACCCCGATCACGATCCAGAAGAGATGCTGACCACCCGACAACGCCCGAAACGGGTATGGAAACCACACCCCAAAAACGACTGCTGCCACCCCTACTGCCACCAGCGCGCTCAAGCCCAAGTGAATGCTGGCCGCTTTGACAGCTGAGCGAATTCTTGAGTGACCAATCATCGTCTATTGCGAAATTTGAGTTTTGCAACTTGCAATGAAAAAAGGATTTCGTGTGACCGAAATCCTTTTTTCCATGTTGGCAGGCTTTCGTCTGCCAACCACTCATTTAAGGCTTACGAGCGGCACTCTGCCGGAGCGTACTTCGGTGCCAGCGTTGCACCGTTCTTGGCAGTGCCAACATCAGCCTTCCCGTTTGCGTAGCAAACCCATTGAAGCGGGCTGGTCGGCGGCGTACCGGCAACCAGCTTCGCGCCATTGGAAACCGGCCACAGTTCCAATTTGTTGCCAGCGGCGGGCACCAACGTTGTCTCGTATGCAATCACCATGTGACCATCAGTGGTGGTACCGGTAATGTTAGTTACATTTTTCGTGATAGGGCCTGCGCCATTCAGTTGACACGTCCCTTTTGCGTTGCACGGCGTAGAACCATCAGCAGCCTGCGGCATACCTGCAAACAGGCCACCGTTATCGTCGAGGGTACCGTTGGCGGCATTCTCGGCCACGAGCGCCTTTTGACCGGAAGCCAAGACCAGACCCTCCGTCACTTTCGTACGAATCGTGTAGTCCTGATAAGCCGGCAGCGCGATGGCAGCCAGAATACCGATGATCGCGACCACGATCATCAGTTCGATCAGCGTGAAACCCTTCTGGACACGCTTGTTGAGTCGCATCGACTTCATGAAATCCCCCGGATTGTTTGGTTAAAGGTGATGCGGGGGAGATAGAGCATGGACCGTGCCAGCCGAAAAGTTGGGTTTGTCAGCGAAAAACTGACGCGATTCGCAGGAGGAGGCAGCCGCCACGTGACATCTTTTGACACGCATTGACGGAGTTCGTCAATTTAGTGGCACGTTCATCACAATACGGAGAGACAGTTCGATGCATGCTATGGCTCAGCGGCATTCCGCGGGAGCGTATCTGGGCTCAAGCGTTGCGTCGGCGGTCCGGTTCACCCCGTCAGGCATCTGCTTGCCCGCGGCCGAGCAGACCCACATTACTGCTGCGGGCGGTGCAGCACCTGTTGCCAGATTAGCGACAGAGGAGCCGCCGCCCGTGTATGGGGTCAACACCAATTGGTTGCTTCCCGCCCCGACCACGACGGGTGCGTAGGTAACGGTAATTTCTCCACTAGCCGGATTGATGTCGAGCGCTGCCACGTTTTTTGTCGGAGCCAGAGATGGGGCTCCAAATGCCAGACTGCTCTGCGCATTCGCAGCATTGTCAACAACAACAACCTTGGCGCGCGCAGCCAGCACCAAGCCCTCGGTAACCCGACTTCGGATGGTTTGATCCTGATACAGCGGGATCGCCAGAGCCGCCAGAATCCCAATAATGGCGACCACGATCGTCAGTTCGATCAGCGTAAAACCCCACTGCAAAGCGCGCGCGTTTGCTCGTGCACGATGCCCCTGTTCCATGTGAACTTCCCCCAAGTTGGTCTGTTATGGTTTGACCGGGGCCTAAGGCATGGACCGTGCCAAGCGACACGTGGGGTTTTCAGACGAAAACCAGCACTCCTCTGCAGGAATTTGTGCGCGAATCTGACCTTTTTTGGCGGACGCTCAGCAGATATCGTCACATTTCACTGTTCTAGTGCGCCTTCGTCGCTCACGTCTGCCGCTGCGCCAGCCAGCTCAACCATCGACCCAGCACCACTACGATCAGCGCGCCTAAAACGCCGATCACCACATCCGCATACGGCATAGCCCGCTCAAACCAAGCCGCATCCACCGGATCCGTCACCAACATGTCCCCCGCCAGATAACCCAGCAACGCCGCGCCCAACGTCACAATCACCGGAAACCGCGCCATCACCCTCACCAACAGCGTGCTACCAAAGACGATGAACGGCACCGATAACCCCAGCCCCAGCACCAACAGCAAAAACGTCGTCCCCGGCGGCCCCTTCTCCGCCGCAGCGGCCACGGCGACAACGTTATCGAGCGACATCACCAAGTCGGCAATCAAGATGGTCTGAATGGCGGGCCACAAGCCATCGCGTTGATGATGATTCGCGGCTTCTTCTTCCGCTTCGGCCAGCAGCTTCACGCCGATGTAGACCAGTAGCAGCGCGCCAATCGTTTTGAGGTACGGCAGCGCAAGCAGCTTGACGGCCAGCACCGTCAACACGATGCGCAGCACGATGGCGCCCGCGCTGCCCCAGAAGATGGCTCGCTTCTGCTGGCGCTTGGGCAGGTTGCGCGCGGCAAGGGCGATCACGACCGCGTTGTCGCCCGACAGCACGATGTTGGTGAGGATGATGGAGCCGAGCGCGAACCAGAATGCGCTGGAAGTGAGCGCCATAGTGTTCCTGAAGCTGTTCTGACTGGAGGGAATGCGCGGAAAGGTGGGCTGCTGTTTTGCTTATACACATGTCGCACCGAGATCGCACGTCGCATGATCGACAAGACGTCGACAAAACAAAAACGGGAGCCGAAGCCCCCGTTCTCGCACAACCTCAAACCTTGCCGATTACAGCATCGCCTTGAGCAGACGTGCCATTTCCGACGGGTTCTTGGTGGTCTTGATGCCGCATTCTTCCATGATGTCCAGCTTGGCCTGTGCCGTGTCGGCACCGCCCGAGATCAGCGCGCCGGCGTGGCCCATGCGCTTGCCCGGAGGCGCGGTCACGCCAGCGATGAAGCCCACCACCGGCTTCTTCATGTTGTCCTTGATCCAGTAAGCCGCGTTGGCTTCGTCCGGACCACCGATCTCACCGATCATGACCACGGCGTCCGTTTCCGGATCGTCGTTGAACATCTTCATCACGTCGATGTGCTTCAGACCGTTGATCGGGTCGCCGCCGATACCGACTGCCGACGATTGGCCCAGGCCCAGCGCGGTCAGTTGGCCCACGGCTTCGTACGTCAGCGTGCCCGAGCGCGACACCACGCCGATGCGGCCCTTGCGGTGGATGTGGCCCGGCATGATGCCGATCTTGATTTCGTCCGGCGTGATCAGGCCCGGGCAGTTCGGGCCCAGCAGCAGCGTCTTGCTGCCGGCCTTACGCATCTTGTCCTTGACCATCATCATGTCGCGCACAGGGATGCCTTCGGTGATGCAAACCACCAGATCCAGCTCGGCTTCAACAGCTTCCCAGATCGCATCAGCAGCGCCTGCGGGCGGCACGTAGATCACCGACACGGTTGCGCCGGTTTGCGCCTTGGCGTCCTTGACGGTGGCGTAGATGGGAATGCCTTCGAAGTCTTCGCCGGCCTTTTTCGGGTTCACGCCGGCCACGAAGGCGGCCTTGCCGTTGGCGTAGTCGCGGCAGCCGCGGGTGTGGAATTGCCCGGTCTTGCCGGTGATCCCCTGGGTGATGACCTTGGTGTCTTTGTTGATCAGAATGCTCATTTGCGTATCCTTTCGTCGTCCCCGCGAAGGCGGGGACCCAGTGTCGTTAAGCGGTTAGACCTGCATATAGGTCGTTCCAATATGGATTGGCGTCCTCGATCAGCTTGATCTTCCAAGCGCGGTTCCATTTCTTGATCTGCTTTTCGCGCAGGATGGCGGCTTCCGCCGACTCATGCACCTCATACCAGACCAAGTCATTCACCTCGTACCGCTTGGTGAAACCTTCCACAAAACCGCCTTTGTGCTCCCACACTCGCCGCATCAGATCTGAAGTCACGCCCACATAGAGCGTGCCGTTGCGCTGGCTGGCAAGCATGTACACAAAGTACGTTCGGTGCATCGATCAAAGACGCTGGGTCCCCGCCTGCGCGGGGACGACATACCTGTTACTTGCCAGCGGCTGCGGCCACGACCTTCTCGGCGGCCTCTGCCATCGTGTCAGCGGCGATGATGGGCAGACCCGAGTCAGCCAGCATCTTCTTGCCGAGGTCTTCGTTGGTGCCCTTCATGCGCACAACCAGCGGCACCGACAGCGACACAGCCTTCGCCGCGGCGATCACGCCTTCGGCGATCACATCGCAACGCATGATGCCGCCGAAGATGTTGACCAGGATGGCCTTCACGTCCGGGTTCTTCAGCATCAGCTTGAAGGCTTCGGTCACCTTCTCGGTGGTGGCACCGCCGCCCACGTCGAGGAAGTTGGCTGGCTCGCCGCCGAACAGCTTGATGGTGTCCATCGTGGCCATGGCCAGACCGGCGCCGTTCACCAGGCAGCCGATGTTGCCGTCCAGCGAGATGTAGGCCAGGTCAAACTTGGAGGCTTCGATTTCGGCCGGATCTTCTTCATCCAGATCGCGGTAAGCGACGATTTCCGGGTGACGGAACAGCGCGTTCGAATCAAAGTTGAACTTGGCGTCCAGCGCGATGACCTTGCCGTCGCCGGTCAGGATCAGCGGGTTGATTTCAGCTTGCGAAGCGTCAGTTTCCCAGAATGCCTTGTACAGGCCTTGCAGGGCTTGGCGAGCTTGCGCGATCGAAGCGTCCGGCACACCGATCTTGCGGGCGATGTCGTCAGCGTCAGCGTCGGTCAGGCCGGTCGACGGTTCGATGATCAGCGTGTGGATCTTTTCCGGGTGCGATTCAGCGACTTCTTCGATGTCCATGCCGCCTTCGCTCGAGGCCATCAGCGCGACCTTCTGCGACACACGGTCCACCACCAGCGACACGTACAGTTCCTTCTTGATGTCCGCGCCTTCTTCGATCAGCAGGCGCTTGACCAGCTTGCCTTCCGGGCCAGTCTGGTGCGTCACCAGGGTCATGCCCAGGATGCTGCTGGCGTATTCCTTGACCTGATCCAGGCTCTTGGCGACCTTCACGCCGCCGCCCTTGCCACGGCCGCCCGCATGAATCTGTGCCTTCACGACCCACACCGGGCCGCCCAGGGTTTCAGCAGCCTTGGTGGCCTCTTCGACCGAGAAGGCCGGAATGCCGCGCGGAACCGGCACATTGTATTTGCGCAGGATTTCCTTGCCTTGGTACTCATGGATATTCATGCGTGTTTCCTTTGCTAGGCAGAGTGAGTGTGATGAATGTTGAGGTCGAAAAAATGCATGCGAGCGGCACAGCCCCGTCAGGACGACGGTTCCGGCGACGGCTCGGTAGCTGGCGGTAGGATCTTGGCTTCGGGCTGGTAAGCGAACCAGCGCGGGTAATGCTTGCGGACCACCTCGCCCTCGAAGTGCAGAGCATGGCAGCCGTGGAGTTGGTAAGGCGGCGTCTCGCCAGGCTCGATCGGCCGGTGGTCGTTGGAGTTGTCGCGCACCGGAAAGACATCGCCCGCAAAGGCCTGGATGGCAGCGGTCGGCAGCACCCCGCACAACTCTGTCAGGTGCGTACACCCCGCCACGCCGCCGAGTCTCTCACGCGAGGCCTTTCGGAAACCCTTCATCAGGTTCAGGCCGATGAGCTTGCGATAGGCCGAGCCGATCGTGTCGCAATGCGTCGGATACGGCACCCAATCGGAACAGGCCTCGGCATCGACGACGTTCATGCGGGTATCGATGGTCACGCGCAGCCACAGGTCGTGGAGCGGCTGGCCTTCCGGGCGAACGTTGCCGCCCGCAAGCGCGATGTCACGCGGCTTGGCATCGGTCAGGCGTGCTTCGATGTCCCACAGACCGTCTTCCCGCAAATAGGCCTCCACCGTGATGGCACGGCGGTGACGCATGGCGCGCGGGACGGGGGCAGACAAAGGCATGAACCAGACAGACCGATAGGACCGATGGAGGGAGGCGCGCAAATGTGCCGCGCAACACCTGTAGAACGTGCATGGCTGCGCAGTCGCCGCCACTCACGAGCACAACCGCCCTGCCACGGTAGTAGAGAGCGATATCGAAGCCTTGGATTTTAACACGTCGTTACGACCGAACCGGGTCAGTTGCTGCAATGCGGCAGCCGCACGGTGGCAACAACCTCCAACAGCGCCACTCACAGAATCGGCGCGCAAACGTATTGTCCGCTCAGATTGTCGCGAGATCAGCGACGTTCAAGCCGGATCGTCGTCGTCACCGAGCAATTCATCCGCCCCAGCAATGATGCGTGACACCACCGAACGGGGGAAACCACGCGCCATCATGTAGCGGACTTGCTTGGCACGCTCGGCCAAGTCCACAGGCGGGCGGCCGAAGCGCTTGTCCCACAACGCCTTGGCGCGGGCGGCCTCGGTGCTCTGCAGTTGGACCTTGACGTCGCTGAGCGTTTCTTCGCTGAGTTGGTGCGTTTTCAGTTCCTGCATCAGCCGTGCAGTGCCGTAGCGGCCAGCGCGGCGGTGTACGACGCTTTCAGCAAAGCGCGTGTTGGAGAGCCAGTTCTCACCCTCCAGCCAATCCAGCAACGCGTCCACTTCTTCCGCAGATTCGGCATGCGGCGCCAGCTTGCGCCGCAGCTCAGTGCGGCTGTGCTCACGCCGGGACAGATAACCCAGCGCGCGAGCCTTGAGTGATAACGGTTGACGCGGCAACGGCATGCGGTTTTACGCCCCAAAGAAAAACGCCCACCGTTGGGGGACGGCGGGCGTATGAAGCTCGATAGAGCCGCCGATCTGCGCCGACGGCCAACCCAATTACTTTTCCTCGACTGTCTCGGCGGCCACCACGACAGCATCCATCGGCGTCACGCCCAGGACTTCTCGGACCTTGTTCTCGATCTCGCGTGCCAAGTCGGGGTTCTCGCGCAGGTATTCGCGGCAGTTGTCGCGACCCTGGCCGATGCGCTCGCCGCCGTAGCTGTACCAGGCGCCGGACTTCTCGACCACCTTGGCTTCCACGCCCAGGTCGATGATTTCGCCCTCGCGCGACACGCCCTGGCCGTAGAGGATGTCGAAGATGGCTTCGCGGAACGGCGGCGCCACCTTGTTCTTGACGACCTTGACCTTGGTTTCGTTGCCGACCACGTCGTCGCCCTTCTTGATCGAGCCGATGCGTCGGATGTCCAGGCGCACCGAGGCGTAGAACTTCAGCGCGTTACCACCCGTGGTGGTTTCCGGCGAACCGAACATCACGCCGATCTTCATGCGGATCTGGTTGATGAAGATGACCATGCAGTTGGTCTTCTTGATGGTGCCGGTCAGCTTACGCAGCGCTTGGCTCATCAGGCGGGCTTGCAGGCCAGGCAGCGCGTCGCCCATTTCACCTTCGATTTCTGCCTTCGGCACCAGCGCGGCCACCGAGTCGATCACGATCAGGTCGACCGAACCCGAGCGCACCAGCGCGTCGGCAATTTCCAGCGCCTGCTCGCCCGTGTCCGGCTGGGAGATCAACAGATCCGGCACGCTCACGCCGATCTTGTCTGCGTAAGTGACGTCAAGCGCATGCTCCGCATCGATGAACGCGCAGGTGCCACCCAGCTTCTGCATCTCGGCCACGACCTGCAGCGTCAGCGTGGTCTTACCCGACGATTCCGGGCCGTAGATTTCGATCACGCGGCCACGCGGCAGGCCGCCAACGCCCAGGGCCACGTCCAGCCCGAGCGAGCCGGTGGACACAACCTGGACCGGCTCCACCTCGGCGTCGCCCATCTTCATGATGGAGCCCTTGCCAAACTGCTTTTCGATCTGCGCGAGCGCGGCAGCGAGCGCCTTCTGCTTTTCTGCGCTCATCGTGGCTGCCTTCTTGCCGTCTTCCATGGTCGTCCTTCGTGCAAATTGGTGTATAAATGGGCCGCAAGGGCTTGCGATTCCAGCGGTTGCCTGCAACAACGGGCCGCGAGGTGATCGCTCTGAAACGGCCCAATTCCATGACTTTAGCGCCGCCAAGACTACAGCACCGCGAATTCGGAGTACTGTATAAAAAACCAGTGGTTTTGACAAGTCTCCAATACGAATGTCGCGCAAAAACCATGTAGCGGGCGGGATGGGCGAGTTAGAGACTCGCCCGAGCATCGCGGGGAGACACGCATGCGCATTCTGATTGCCGAAGACGATGCCACCTTGGCCGATGGGCTTACACGCTCGCTGCGCCAGGCCGGCTATGCCGTCGACCAAGCCTCTGACGGGGCCACCGCCGATGCTGCGCTCTCCGCGCAGACGGCCCAGACCTATGACCTGCTGATCCTCGATGTGGGCCTGCCGCGCATGTCGGGGCTTGAGGTGCTCAAGCGTCTGCGCTCGCGCGGCGCGATGCTGCCGGTGCTGATCCTGACCGCCGCCGACAGTGTGGAAGAGCGCGTCAAGGGCCTGGACCTCGGCGCCGACGATTACATGGCCAAGCCATTCGCGCTCTCTGAGTTGGAAGCACGCGTGCGGGCGCTGGTGCGGCGCGGCGCAGGCGGCGGGGCCACGCTGATCCGCCATGGGCCGTTGGCGTTTGATCAGGTCGGGCGCATTGCCTATATCCATGACCAGTTGGTCGAATTGTCGGCGCGGGAGATCGGGCTGCTGGAGATCCTGCTCGCCCGCGTGGGCCGGTTGGTATCGAAAGAGCAGTTGGTCGACCACCTGTGCGGCTGGGGCGAGGAAGTGAGCAACAACGCCATCGAGGTCTACATCCACCGCCTGCGCAAGAAGATCGAGGTGGACGGTATCCGCATCGCCACCGTGCGCGGGCTCGGGTATTGCCTGGAACGCGCGGCCGCCTCGACCCCTGCTGCAACCGCCGCCCATGGGTGATCGGTTGGCCTGGCCGTGGCGCCGTCCTCGCGCAACGCGGCCGGACCCTGCCAGCGTGGCGCCCCAGGCGGACGACCGCGACCTCGCCGATACCCTGCCCCACCTCGAAGACGACGCCACCCGGCCCGTCGCGCGCTCGCTCTTCGGCGAGATTCTCGACTGGATGCTCGCGCCGCTGCTGCTGCTCTGGCCGATGAGCATTGCGGTGACGTATCTGGTGGCCAAGTCGATTGCGAACGCGCCGTACGACCGCGCGCTGGAATCGAGCGCCATCGTGCTCAGCCAGCAACTGCGCGAAGTGAATGGGCGCGTGACACTGCAATTGCCGATTTCCGCGCGGGAAATTCTGCGTGCGGACGAGACCGACAACATCTATTACCAAGTGCTCGGCACCAGCGGCGAGTTCGTCTCCGGGGACCGCGACCTGCCGCTGCCGCCCGAGGAAGACACTGGCGCCGGTGGCCTCGTGCAGCTGCGCGACGATCGCATCCATGGTGCGGACATCCGCGTTGCATATACGTATGTGCAGCGGCCCGGGGTCGACGGCGGCAAGCCGGCGCTCGTGCAGGTGGCAGAGACGCTCGACAAGCGCGCACAACTGGCCAACGAAATCATCAAGGGCGTGATCCTGCCGCAGTTCGTGATCCTGCCGCTGGCTGTCATCCTCGTCTGGTTCGGGCTCACGCGCGGGCTGGCGCCGCTCAACGCAATCCAAGAGCGTATTCGCGCGCGCAACCCGGGCGACACAAGCCCGATCGACGAAGGTGCTGCGCCGCAGGAACTCACGCCGCTGGTGGCGTCATTCAACGATCTGCTGGGGCGGCTGGAGCAATCGGTGCAGACACAAAAGCGCTTCATTGCCGATGCGGCACACCAGATGAAGACGCCGCTGGCCGGCCTGCGCATGCAAGCCGAGTTGGCCCAGCGTGAACAATCGCCGGACGAACTGCGCCGAACACTCGCGCACATCGCCGACAGTTCGGACCGCACCGCGCACCTCGTCAAGCAACTGCTCTCGCTCGCGCGCATGGAGAACATGGGCGCGAACGACGGCCTGGTGCCGCTGGACATCTGCGCGCTGTCGCGCCAGGTGGTGGCGGATTGGCTGCCCAAGGCATGGGCCAAGCAGATCGACCTCGGCTTCGAGGAGCCCGGCCCGCCGGTCATGACGCCCGGCAACGCGACGATGCTCGCCGAGATGCTCAACAACCTGCTCGACAACGCGATCCGCTACACGCCCAACGGCGGGCACATCACAGTGCGCATCACCACAGCGCCGTTCGAGCCGTTCGTCTTCATCGACGTGGACGACACGGGCCCGGGCATTCCCGTGGCCGAGCGGGAACGCGTCATGCAGCGCTTCTATCGCATCCTCGGTACGCAAGCGGAAGGCAGCGGTCTGGGCTTGGCCATCGTCCGTGAAATCGTGCAGCAGCATGGCGGCGATATCGAGGTGCTCGATAACGTCTACCAAACGTCGCCACGGCGGGCGGGCGCGCGTTTTCGCATCACGCTGCACCGCTGCGCGCCGGATGAAGAGCCGAGCGCATGAGCATCACGCCCGGCACCCCAGCACGCCGACGCTGGATGACCAACATGCGCTGGATTGCCGCGCTGCTGGGCGTGTGGTTTGTGGTGACGTTTGTTGTGGCGTTCTTCGCGCGCGATTTGTCGATGCACATTTTCGGCTGGCCCTTCGCGTATTGGGTGGCGAGCCAAGGGGCGCCCATCGTCTACGTGCTGATCACGGTGCTGTATGCGTGGCGCACCAATCGCGCGGCCACCGCCGAGGAAGACGCAGAGGCTGCGCAGGCAACACGCCCCTCCGAATCGTCGCCGCCACCCTCCATCTGATCCACCGTCAAGCCACACCCAGGTGGCGGAGTTTGACGAACGCCAGCGCGGCCATCACCGCATCGTTGAGCGCATCATGTGCATCCCAGGTCGGGAGTGCCAACTCGCGCATCAGGGTCGCGAAACGCAGGTCGAGATCGGGATCGCCTTGTTGCCGATACGGCGGCAATTGCCGGAACTGGTAGTCGTAATACAGCGCGGAGACTTCAATCTTGGGTTGCGGCAGGCCAATGCCCAGCATGTGCACCAGCACGCGATTGAGCATCGCCACATCGAACTCCAGGTAGTAGCCCACCAGCGGCCGACTGCCGATGAAGTGCAGCAGCGTGTGGATGGCCTGCTCGATCGGCACCCCTTCTTCCAAATCGCGCTTGCGCAAGCGATGCACACGGATGCTGTCTGCGCCCACATCGCACTGCGGCTTGATGAGCAACTCCAGGCGCTCGCTCGTCAGGATGCGGTGACCCACGATGCGGACCGCGCCGATGGAGATGATCTCGTCGGTGCGCACGTTCAGGCCGGTGGTTTCGCAATCGAGTGCGACCCATTCGTCGGCAGGCGGCGGGTCAAGCAGGAAGCGGAATGCGGGATCACGCAGCTTGCGCAACAGGCGCCGCCTTTGCAGCGCATCTCGCCAGCCGGAGAACAGCGTCATCATGATGGCAGGCGTGCGGTTACAGCCATTCGGTCCGCCAGCGCTGCCGCAGCACCGCCTTGAAGCGCTTGACCGCGCTCAGCGCATCCTTGAGCAGATCCCGCTCCAACGATGACAGGCGCGACAGATGCACATCACCCGACACCGGCTGATGCGCGTCGATTTCTGCCAACCCCGCCTTGAGCCGCAACGCCATCAGGAAGTGCAGGCTTTCACGTAGTTCATTGGCCATCTGCGCGTCAATCGCCTGCATGCGTATCAACGCTTCCAGCCGCGGCACGGTGCCGGTTTCATCGAGCACGTGGTGAGCGAGCGCGAGGCTGCGCACGCCGTGAACAATAGGGAAGATGCCTTCCTTCTTCACATCGAGCACCGGATCAAAGTCTCCCAATCCGAGCAGGCGATCGCGCCAGCCCGGGGCCGTGCTGAAGACTTCAATGGCAGAGGCAAAACGGCCGAGCACGGCGTCGTTGTCGAGCGTCATGTCCAGCAAGGTGCGACGCAGATGCTTGAGCAAGGTGGCGTCGCCGCACACGGCGTGCGCGTCAAAGAAGATCGCCAGCTGCATCAGGCCTTCCGGGCTTGGCAGGATCAACCATTCACGGATACGCCGGGCGAAATCACTTGCGCTCATGCACCACTCGGGCCGGCTGAGCATGATGCCGCCCGGGCACGGTGGATACCCAAACGCGGCGAGTGCACCAGAGAAACGCTCGACGATACGCTGCAGGTCCACCGGCGGCACATAGCCATCGCGCAGCACCAGGGCGTTGTCCTGATCGGTCTTGAGCAGTTGCTCACCCCTGCCCTCGCTGCCCATGACGAACAGGCAACTGTTGGCGACAAGGTCCGGCGGCGCAATCATCTGCCACGCGCGCTCAAACAAACGTGCGTTGATTTCGCGCACGAGGTGGGCGATGTGGTCCACACGCGAGCCGCCGCGCAGGAGCAGCGCCACCATCCGCGTGATCTGTGCCGCCACCTGCGCGAGGGCGTCCAGATCCTGCGCCAGGTTGATCTGCACGGTCAGCAGATACGAGTGGTTGGCCAGGAAGCTGAACACATCCAGCGATTCCAGCAGGCCGACAATCGCATCATCACGCGTGACGACGAGGCGGTGAACGCGATGGCGCAGCATCAGCGTCAGCGCATCGCCAATCTGCGCGGAAACCGGCACGGTAATCAGCGAAAACTGGCTCATCTGCCCGACCGGCAAACGATCGAGCGGCGTGCCCTGCAGGATCGCGCGCTGCAGGGAACTGCGTGTGAAGATACCCACCCGGGGCGGGCTGCTGGCGCTGTCGCGCACCAGCACATTGGACGTGTTATGCGCCTGGAAGCGCTTGACCACAGAGACAACGTCCGTGTCCGCATCGACAAAATGGGCGGGCCGGATAAACGCATCACTCACGCGGGACACCGCCAGTGACTGCATCGTTTCCAGACTCTGCCGCTGTGCGATGGCGCTGAGCTTGCTGCCGAGGTCTGAGAACAGCAACGCGCCAAACGTGGCATTGGCGGCAATGAGGTCGCGCACCGCCTGGCGCGCGATTTGATACGCGACGACTTCTTCGGTAGCGACGAAGCGGCTGCTGGCTTTGCCCGCCACCAAGGCGCGGCCGTCGAAGCAATCGTCGGGGCCGTAGGTGGCGACCAGTTCGTCGCCGTCGTATTGGGCGACGCCGCCTTTGATGATCACGAACAGATGCAGCGGTGCCGCACCCACATCCAGAATGACGTCGCCTTCTGGGTAATAGCCGATGTCGACGGCATCATGCACCAGACGCTGTTCGTCCTGGCTCAGGCAATCGAATGGCCAGACGGAGAAGTTGAACGTACTGGGCATGGTGGCTGCTGAGGGCGAGCGATGCGATGCATCGCCCTCCCCCATTCAGCGGGCCGTGCTCACTCAGTGACCCGATGCGCCGGCAGCGCCAAGGCCTGTTTCCGAACGCACCTGCTGCGCGGCGAACGAGGCCTTCTCGTTCTTGGCGCGCATGCTGGTGTCCAGTACCGAGAAGAGCCACACGCCAACGAAGCCGATCGTCATCGAGAACAGCGCCGGCGAGGTGTACGGGAACCACGCCGAGCCCTTCGGATAACCAAGCGTCGCCTCCCACACCGACGGCGAAACAATCGTCAGTCCCACCGACGAGATCAGTCCCAGGAAGCCGCCGATGACCGCGCCACGCGTGGTACAGCCCTTCCACAGCATCGACAGGAACAGCACCGGGAAATTGGCCGACGCCGCCACCGCAAATGCCAGCGACACCATGAACGCGATGTTCTGCTTCTCAAACGCAATGCCCAGGAGCACGGCGACCACACCCAGCACCAGCGTGGTGATGCGCGAGACCTTCAACTCATCAGCGCTGTTGGCCTTGCCGTGCTTGAACACCGTGGCATACAAGTCATGCGACACCGCCGAAGCGCCCGACAGCGTGAGCCCCGCCACCACCGCCAGAATCGTGGCAAAGGCCACGGCCGAGATAAAGCCGTAGAACACATCGCCGCCCACCGACTTGGCCACCAGCACTGCCGCCATGTTGGCCGTGCCCGCACCGCCCTTGATCACACCCTTGGCCACATCGGACAGCTCCGGGTTGGTCAGCACCAGCGTGATTGCACCAAAGCCGATGATGAAGATCAGGACGTAGAAGTAGCCGATCCAGGTCGTAGCCCAGAACACGGATTTACGCGCTTCCTTGGCGTCCGGCACCGTGAAGAAACGCATCAGGATGTGCGGCAACCCAGCGGTGCCGAACATCAGCGCCATGCCGAAGGAGATTGCCGAAATCGGGTCCTTGATAAAGCCGCCCGGCGACATCACCGACAGGCCGATCTTGGCCGCCTCGTCAGGGGATTTGCCAGCGTTGGCGGCAATCGCCGTCTTCACTTCAACCGCCTTGGCGAACAGCGCCTCCGGGCTGAAGCCGTACTGCGCCAGCACCATGATCGCCATGAACGTCACGCCCGCCAGCAACAGGCAGGCCTTGATGATCTGGACCCACGTCGTCGCCGTCATGCCGCCAAACAGCACGTAGACCATCATCAGCGCACCGACGATGACCACGGCAATCCAGTAGTCCAGACCAAACAGCAGCTTGATGAGTTGCCCGGCACCGACCATCTGCGCGATCAGGTAGAAGGCCACCACGACCAGCGTACCGATGGCGGCAAAGCTGCGGATCGGCCCTTGCTGGAACCGGTAGCCGGCCACATCGGCAAAGGTGAACTTGCCCAGGTTGCGGAGCCGTTCGGCCATCAGGAAGGTGATGATGGGCCAGCCGACCAGAAAGCCGATCGAGTAGATCAGCCCGTCGTAACCCGAAGTCATGACGGCCGCGGAAATGCCCAGGAACGAGGCCGCCGACATGTAGTCGCCCGAGATGGCCAGGCCATTCTGGAAGCCGGTGATGCCGCCACCGGCCGTGTAGAAATCCGCCGCCGAGCGCGTGCGTGATGCCGCCCATTTGGTGATCCACAACGTGCCCGCCACGAACAGCGCAAACAGCACGATGGCGGTGGTGTTGGTAGCCTGTTTGGCGGTCTGTCCAACATCGCCACCCGCGGCAAACACCGCACCACAAGCGCCAGCGGCGAGCAGCGCCGCCAGCATCATCGAAACAGGCTTCTTCATTTGGCGATGTCCTTCAGGATGTCCTGCGTCAGTTGGTCGTATTCGCTATTCGCGCGGCGCACGTAGATGCCGGTGATGACGATGGTGAACACGATCACCGCCATGCCCACCGGCACGCCCACGCTCATCACGCCAGCGCCCAGGGGCTTGGCGAGAAACGGCTTGTCGAATGCGATCAGCGCGATGTAGCCGTAGTACACGACCAGCATCAGCACCGTCAGAACGAGGCCGAGCTTGTTGCGCCGCTGCTTGAGCTGCGCATATTTCGGGTGCGCCTCGATTTTTCCTACCAATGAATCCTGCATCGCCTGTCTCCTCTGTCTCTCTTGGAACGAGTGCGCCGATTCTTATTGGCGAAACTGACTGAACTCTTACTCGACCGCTCTCTGGCGGCTTTTCAGCGATAGTGGTTTTCCCTAGCGATGCGGGCAGCCTGATCGCCCGCTGCAGCGCTGCGCTGGTTGAGATTGCGCGAGCGAGCGACATCAGCAGCGCGCTGTTTTTGTGCGTATGCACATTGGCGACGCTCTCAATGGCCTTGTGGCACGCGGCGCGTTTGGGTTGTTTTGGATGATGCAACGCACTAGACGCAGTGGCGCACCCGCAGCGCCCTCACGCGTGCTTGAAATACCCAAGTCTTTGATTTTGTTGGGATCACGGCACGTTCGCGGCGCGCCCCGCGCACATCCATTTGTCAGAACGCCGTAAGTTTCGCTTTCCACAATCGTTCACAGTTCTGCGGGCGACCGTGTTGCGTTGTCATGTCCATGCCCAGCGGGATGATCCAAAAAATCAGGAGACAACATGGCAACCGCACAAAGTGCACCGAATGCGCCCGCCGGGCGCATGCAGCCCGCGCCCATGACACGAGAGGAGAAGAAAGTCATCTTCGCCTCGTCACTGGGGACGGTGTTCGAGTGGTACGACTTCTATCTCTACGGGTCGCTGGCCGCCATCATCGCCAAGCAGTTCTTCTCGGGGCTGGACCCGACGGCGGCGTTCATCTTTGCGCTGCTGGCCTTTGCAGCGGGCTTTCTGGTGCGCCCGTTCGGCGCGCTGGTGTTCGGCCGCCTGGGCGACATGATCGGGCGCAAGTACACGTTCCTGATCACCATCGTCATCATGGGCACGTCGACGTTCATCGTCGGTCTGCTGCCGTCGTACGGCACGATTGGCGTGGCCGCGCCGGTCATCCTGATCGCCTTGCGCATGCTGCAGGGCTTGGCACTGGGCGGTGAGTACGGCGGCGCTGCCACGTATGTGGCCGAACACGCCCCGCACGGCCGCCGTGGTGCCTACACCTCGTGGATCCAGACGACCGCCACGTTGGGCCTGTTTCTCTCGCTGATCGTCATCCTGGTGGTGCGTGAACTGACCGGCAAGGCGTTCGACGATTGGGGCTGGCGCATCCCGTTCCTGGTGTCGATCCTGCTGCTCGCCACCTCGGTGTACATCCGCCTGTCGATGAGCGAATCGCCGGCGTTCCAGAAGATGAAGGCGGAGGGCAAGACATCCAAAGCCCCGCTGACGGAATCCTTCGGCCAATGGCGCAACCTGAAGATCGTGATCCTGGCGCTGATCGGCCTGACCGCGGGCCAGGCTGTGGTGTGGTACACGGGCCAGTTCTACGCGCTGTTCTTCCTCACGCAAGTGCTGAAGGTCGACGCGTTCACGGCCAACGTGCTGATTGCAGTGGCGCTGGCCATCGGCACGCCGTTCTTCGTGTTCTTCGGCTCGCTGTCGGACCGCGTGGGCCGCAAGTGGATCATCATGGGCGGCTGCCTGCTGGCCGTGCTGACGTACTTCCCGCTGTTCAAGGCGCTCACGCACTATGCCAACCCGGCACTGGAGCGCGCGCAACAAACGGCGCAGATCGTCGTCAAGGCCGACCCGAAGGAGTGCTCGTTCCAGGGCAGCCCGATCGCCCGGGAAGTGGATTTCCGCTCGTCATGCGACATCGCCAAGCGCACGCTGGCGCAGTCGTCGGCCAGCTATGAATCCGAAGATGCCCCCGCCGGCACCATCGCCTCGGTGACGATCGCCGGCAAGGAAATCGCCTCGCTCAACGCCACCCGCACCGCCGACGGTCAAGCCTTCGACGCCGACAGCAAGACCAAGATCGCCGACTTTAAGAAACAGGTGGCGGAATCGCTCAAGGCAGCCAACTACCCGACCAAGGCCGACCCGGCCCAGATGAACACGGTCATGGTGCTGGTCATCCTGGTGATCCTGGTGATCTACGTGACCATGGTCTACGGGCCAATCGCGGCGATGCTGGTGGAGCTGTTCCCGACGCGCATCCGGTACTCGTCGATGTCGCTGCCGTATCACATCGGCAACGGCTGGTTCGGGGGGCTGCTGCCGACCATCTCGTTCGCCCTCGTGGCGCAGAACGGCAATATCTATCACGGCCTGTGGTACCCGATCTGGATCGCAGCCATCACCTTCGTGATCGGCGCGCTGTTCGTTCGGGAGACCAAGGATGTGGATATTTATCGCAACGATTGACGAAGGGGGTTGACACATTCTCAGAAACCGGTAGAATCCCGCTTCTTCGGCGAATTAGCTCAGTCGGTTAGAGCGACGGAATCATAATCCGCAGGTCCGGGGTTCGAATCCCTGATTCGCCACCAAATGCGAAAGCCCTGTAAATCTTTGATTTACAGGGCTTTTTCACTAAGGGCTCTGCGGCTTCGCTGCGAGCCCTTTTCTTTTACCGGCCCCTCGCGGTGCAAATTCGGTGCAATACGCGGTGCAGACCTCACGGAAGGAGCACCATGGCAGCACTGACAAAAACCCCCTCTGGCACGTGGAAGGCAACCATCCGACGCGTTGGTTGGCCGACCGTCGCCAAGACATTCCGCACGAAGCGCGATGCCGAGGATTGGGCGCGGCGCACCGAGGACGAGATGGTACGCGGCGTGTTCATCCAGCGCGCGCCCTCGGAAAAGACCACGGTAGCCGATGCGCTCGACCGCTACGAGCGAGAAATCGTCCCCACCAAGAAGGCCAGCACGCAGCGCCGCGAAGGCGCGCGCATCCGCGAGCTTAAAGAGCACTTCGGCAAGTATTCGCTTGCGGCGGTCACGCCGGACCTCGTGGGCCGGTATCGAGACGACAGATTGGCTCAGGGCAAGGCGAACAACACTGTCCGCCTCGAACTCGCCCTGCTCGGCCACCTATTCAACGTAGCGATTAAGGAATGGCACATCGGGTTGATCTTCAACCCTGTCTCGAACATCCGTAAGCCCAGGCCCGGCGAGGGGCGAAATCGGCGTCTGTCCGGCCGCGAACAAGCCACCTTGCTTGCAGCCGTCGATGAGCACACCAACCCGATGCTGGGCTGGATCGTGCGCCTGGCGATCGAAACCGGCATGCGGCAATCCGAGATACTTGGCCTACGCCGTGGTCAGGTCGATTTGGAGCGCCGCGTCGTACGACTGACGGACACCAAGAACAATGATGCTCGCACAGTGCCGCTGACCAAGCTCGCGGCATCAGTCCTACAAAGCGCCCTCGCCAACCCCGTTCGGCCAATCGACACCGACCTGGTGTTTTTCGGAGAGCCAGGCCGCGACAAGAAACGGCGCGCGTACCAGTTCACGAAGGTCTGGAACGGGATCAAGAAACGTACAGGGCTGGTCGATTTCCGTTTTCACGATCTGCGTCACGAGGCCGTGAGTCGGCTTGTTGAAGCCGGCCTCAGCGACCAGGAAGTAGCCTCGATCAGCGGGCACAAGTCGATGCAGATGCTCCGGCGATATACACACCTACGCGCCGAAGACCTAGTCGAGAAGCTGGACCGGCTTCACGCAATACGTTGAAAGGTCGCTCAGCAACCGATAGTGGTCTGCCAACGACGTATCTTCGCGTGACCTTTCCCACATTAGGAGGAACGGATCTTCGACGAAACTCGGGAGTTCGTCCGACCAATGGCCATTGAAGTAACGCTCTTCAATGAGCCTCGCATAGTGAGGATCGGTCCAGACCCGCTCACTCTCTAAACTGACCACGTATGTCGCCAGCTCATCCCATACGCCGAGCCACCGGAACGTTGGCGACAACTCAGCCATAGCCAGCCGAACGCACAGATAGAGTGCCAAGCCATCTTCTGGCCGCCCAGCCATTCCGGCCTGCTCAAGCCGATACAGCATGATTGCGCGACCAAGGTCTTCCTCTTCAATCTCGACCTCGCATCGCGAATTGCTCCACAGCTTCATTTCCAGCTCAGCCACCACATCGGAGAAGTCCGAGTCGCGTCCCCAACCATCAAGTCCCTCATCGGAATAGTGGCTCCATAGGTCGAGAAGCGCATCGTCGCCACCCCACAGGGCCTGCCACAGCCGTCCAGGGCCAACCTCGAACAGTTCGCTCACACTCTGCTTATACGGCGAGCGACGCAAACTATATTCGGCCCGGATTTCACGGGCATGCCTGCGAGTATCCGACGCGCTGTAGTAGCGATCGTCCGGAAAAAGCTCCTCCAAGTGCGCGATGGACTCCGCAGCCAATCCCACAGTGCCGGCAAAGTTCTTCCGCCACTTCCCCGATTCCTCGGTATCCCACCCCCTCAGTGGATGCCGCTTGCGCATCGCCTCATCGAACCAACGTGCAAATTGACTTGCGTTCTCAGCGCATGTGACGCGCACCAGCAGCTTGTTCAGCGTTGCGACAGTTCGGATGCGGTCGCGCACACGCGCTCTGCGGTCCTTCACCGATCCTGGCGGCCGACCGCGTCTCGGTCGGACAGGTACAGCACTCAGCGTTGTCGAAAAAGCTTTGGGCATCGGCGGACTCGCGGCGAATTTCTTTTACCGCCCAATATAGCTGAGTTCAGCGAAAACTAGCGATACCAAACGTAACTTGCAGATGTCCCCGGAGCTACCGTGACAACGACGCTTGCCGCATTGAAGGAACGATATTCCGTATTGCTAACGCTGGATCAGCTCGCGGAAATTCTCGACCGCAGCCCGGAAGGCCTGCGCATCAGCTTGAGCACGTCGCGGGCGGATTGGGCACGCCATATCAATGCGACGAAGGTTCATATCGGACGCCGGATTTACTTCCGCACCGAAGCGATCGCGAAGTTGATCGACGAGCAGTTCTCGGTGCAGTCATGAAGGCCAACGTCATGCACGAGCAAGGCGACCTGTTTCGCGCGGAGACGACGTGGTTCCACGTGTTCCACTCCATGATCGAAACCGGCGATATAGCTCGCATGGGACCGTATGCGGTAACGGTCTATCTCGTCATCAAGGCTCACACCAATTTCAAGACCGGACGCTCGTTCCCGGCAATCGACACGATTTCTGTGGAGTCAGGTATCAGCCGCAGCCAAGTGATCCGCGAGCTGAAGACGCTTGAGGCATTCGGTTACATCACCAAGACCCGAGACGGCCGGCGCAACGAATATCGACTGCGCGAGAAAGTCTGCATTCAAGACGGCGCCGGTCGACCAACCGCCGTGGCGACATGGGACTACCTCCCCTCGTCGGTACAGGCCGCGACAGCCGACCTGAAGAACGTCTTGGTTTCGGGTGACTTCGCTGGATCGAGGATCGTTCAAATCGAACGGCTACAGGTCAACGTCACGCACGCGAGCGGCAACGCCGTTGTGTTCAACGCTCAGGACATCGCCTGCCTACCGCAGGACATGCGAGACATCCTGATGTCGCTGCGAACGAAGATCGAGGCTCGACGGCAGGAGGAAGTTGTACACAGCTCAGGCTGATACGTGTCTGCCTGACACCTGACATATCCACATTGGTGTCCGGCAGATACCGATTGGCCGCGAATCAGTGTCAGCCGGACACCCTAACAAGATAGATAAATCTATTTAACAAGAAGTGCGGCAGCCAGCAGCGGGCTGTGGACAACCTGCGAAACCTGAATTGAGGGACGCACATGAAACGACTCATCGTCACCGTGAGTGACAAGACGGCCACCGAACTCGACGAGCTCGTGGGGCTACTCAACGATCACCATGAATCCATCGACCGGTATAGCAGTCATGGCAGCCTCACTCGAGCGAGCCTTCTTGCCATGCTCGCTGAAGATGCCGGCCTGGTAGTCAGTCGGCCTGGAAGCTGGGAAGGAGCCAACATGGCCAATGTTCTGTCGTCTCACGGTTATACGGTCTGATGCCATGAAAACACTATCCGAGCGCATAGCAGAGAGGGCGCTGAAGCGCGCCGTTGGTCGCAATGCAAGGAACCGCGCAGCGTTTCTTCTCATGCGCACCGAAATTCAGGCAGCCATCGATGACGGGCATTCGCTGATGAGCATCTGGGAGGCACTGGTGGAGGAAGGACACATCCACTACGGCTACCAGGCTTTCCGCAGATACGCCGACGAGCTGACACGCAATCAGGAAGTGGCTCGGTAATGGTCAGCAACCTTGCTGCATTCGGCCATTGCCTTCCTGGAGTCGAACAAAACAGGTCTTTTTTCGACCAATGCGGCATTCGCACGTTGTTCTTTCGATTGAACGAAAGGGAAATGGCAAATCGACACCGGCATGTCAATCGTGGAAAGGTCCGGTCTCGTTTCGGAAGCGGTTGCATACCGGGCAGGATAGGTGAAGTTAGCTAACCGGCAAGCCGGCTATCTATCTTCACTCCCCTTATTCGCGCCCTCGGCGCTCAACGGGAATCCTGCTCTGCGAGGCAGCGGCTACCGCCGCTCACTACCGGTTCACACCGGCTTGGAGAAGCGATGAATGACGAGAAAAAGATGACAACGCGCAAGCATGGTCGTCACCTCCGCGTGCCCGTCTTGCCCGACGAAGAGGCAGCAATAAAACGCAATGCGGCGGCCACTGGCTTGAGCATCGCCGCCTACTTGCGCAACGTGGGTGTGGGTTATGAGGTTCGCGGCATCCTCGATCTCGTTCAGGTCCAGGATTTGGCCCGAGTCAATGGCGACCTCGGTCGCCTCGGTGGCCTGTTGAAGCTCTGGCTGACGAACGATGAGCGGACGGCCGGGTTCACGCCAGCAACTATCCGTGCGCTGCTGGCGAAGATCGAGGCCACACAGGACGAATTGCGAGCTGTCATGAAGCGAATAGTGCTCGGATGATTTTTTTAGCCGCTAAAACGAGCATCCCGTCGCTACTGATGTTCGGTTCGCGGCACGGCGTCTCACAAATCGAAGGAGAAGCAAGATGCGTAGAGCAACGCGCCAGGCAACCAAGATGGCACTGGCTATCGGAATCACAGCAGCATTCGGTGGCCCAGTACAGGCCGGCATCCCCGTTATCGACGCGACGAACGTTGTTCAAACGACGATCAGTGCCATGCAAAACGTGGCGGCGGTCACGAAACAGATTCAGCAGTACGAGACGCAGTTGCAGCAATATCAAAACATGCTGCAAAACACGCTCGCGCCGGCTGCCTACGTGTGGGATCAGGCAAATCAGACCATCAGCAAGCTCCTACAAGCACAGGACACGCTGAACTACTACAAGAACCAGGCTGGGAGCATCGACGGGTATCTGTCGCGTTACCAAGACGTGGCCTATTACCGCTCGTCGCCGTGCTTCACCTCGACTGGTTGCACAGACGCGCAGCGACAAGCATTGCTTGATGCGCAAGCGAACGGCTCTGAGGCGCAAAAAAAGGCGAACGATGCCGTATTGAAGGGCGTCGATCAGCAGCAACAAACGCTTGCGACAGACGCCGCGAACCTCCGCCAGTTGCAGTCACAAGCGACGAGCGCGCAGGGACAAATGCAGGCGCTGCAGGCAGCGAACCAGCTCGCTAGCGCGCAGACAAACCAGCTCCTGCAAATCCGGGGCATGCTGACAGCACAGGCAACAGCGGCCGCCACCCGCGCACAGGTGATTGCAGATCGAGAGGCCCAGCAGGCGGCATCGGCAAAGCAGCTTCGTGATGGCAGCAACATCACCACCCCGACACCGAAAAACTGGAGCTTTCAATAAGGGGGCGACGATGAAATTCATTATCTCGCTCTCACTGATCGGGCTCCTTGCTGGCTGTGATGACAAGAGCACCCAGACCGATTCCCAGCGGGCTGCCGCAACGAAACAACTGCATGATGGCAGCAACATCGTCATCCCGTCTCCAAAAAACTGGTCATGGGGCGATACGCCGTCACAACCGCAGAAAAACGATCAATGACGAAGGACAGCGCTATGAAAACGATGTTTTCCAACGGCGGCAAACTCTCAGTGCTCGGCCTAATAGCCGTCGCGTACTCGGCGACTGTGACGGCCGCGCCGATGAATGCCGATGTGGTCGATTCGGTGATGGGGAAATACCAGGCAGCAGCCAGCGCGTGGGGCAGCGTCATGGTCAATTACGCATCGTGGCTCTTTTGGGGCCTCGCGCTGATAAGCATGGTGTGGACCTTCGGAATGATGGCGTTGCGAAACGCCGGCATTCAGGAGGCGTTTGCCGAAATCGTTCGCTTCTTCGCCGTGCTCGGCTTCTTCTGGTGGATTCTGTTCAATGGCCCCGCGATTGCCGACTCCATCGTCAAGTCGATGTGGATGATCGGTGCCAAGGCCATCGGCCAGTCAACCGATTTTACGCCAGGAGGTATCGTGCAAATCGGCTACGACATCTTTACCAAGGCGTTCGATCAGTCGTCGGTCTGGTCGCCAACGGACAGCGTGGTAGGCCTTCTCATGGCGTTGGTGGTGATGATTGTTCTCACGATTGTCGGTGTGAACCTGCTGCTGGTCTTCGTGTCGGCCTGGATCATGATCTACGGCGGAGTGTTCTTCTTAGGCTTTGGCGGGGCGCGCTGGACGTCGGACATCGCAATCAGCTACTACAAGCATGTCCTGGCGATAGGTGCCGAGATGATGGTGATGCTGCTGCTCATCGGCATCGGCAGAACGTTCATCAACGAGTACTACGCCAGCATGAGAGCCGGCATCGATCTCAAGGAAATGGCGATCATGCTCATCGCCGCATTCGTGCTGATGTATCTCACGAACAAGGTGCCGCCGAGGATCGCAGGCATCGTCGGGGTTGGCGGCGCTGGGTCCATCGGTGGCGTAGGGGTTGGTTCGGTGATGGGTGCGGCCGCCATGACTGCGAGCGCGGCAGCTTCGGTCGGCTCTGCTGCGATGGCTGGCGCGACAAGCGCGGCTGGTGGGGCGTCGGCGCTCAAGGCAGCGTTTCAGTCAGCGCAGCAGAACATGGCCGAGGGTCGCGCCATGTTCTCGGACGGCGGCGGCAGCTCGAGCGGTATCAGAGGTGGTTCGGGCGGTGCTTCGCTTGGTGGTTCGAGTGGCAGCGGTGGCTTCGCATCGGCGATGAGCACGGCCGGTCGATTCGCGGCTGACATGGGTGGGAATCTCGCCAAGGGTGCAGGCGAAATCGCCAAGGGCAAAGCCGCGAACATCGCGGATACCGCCACGGAACGAATCGCGCAGACGACGGGTGGCAAAATCGCATCGGCAATTTCGAGCAAGCGCGGCACCGGCATCGACGCCGGACCGAGTTTCGCCGGCGACAGTCTCGGTGGAGGTCAGCAGAATTCGACGGCCGGCACCATCACGAACGACGAGGTAGACGCGTTCGTGAACAGACAACGCCCAACGCAAGACGATGCTTAGAAAGCGCACCGACCGGCGGCAACCGGCCGGCACTTCCACGTATCAACACCTGCTAGAGAGGTGAAGCATGGCAACTACGCATAATACCGAAGCGCAGCAAGTTATCCATCACGCCGCAACGCAACTCGCCGATCTGGACTTCATGGACCAGCGCACCGCTCGGGAGCTATCGAAAATGGCCGAGGCTGTTGCGAACTTGTTCATGGTCGTTTTCTACCAGGCCGAAACTGGACGAGCGACGCGCCTGGATTTCAATGAGGCAATGGCTGCTGTACGCGAAACCTTGCAGCACCATTGAGTCGGTGGCGAGCGGCATCTATCGGCACAAGGAGTTTCCATGAACCACACCGACTTTCATATCGGCCTAGTCTTCATGGATTGCACCGGATGGTGGCGTTGCACCGATGTCGGGGCGCGAACCATCTTGGCGATCCGGTTGGACCAGGAGGATTCGCGCTGGTATGAGGGCCCGCCCTATATCGTCAAAGAAGAGGTATTCGATGAAGACGATATTGCACGTTGCCACCTTACAGTCGAGGAATCGATTCGTGCGGCGGTCCACGCCGCGCATACTTCTGCGCACCCGGGCTTTCCCCATGAAGTTGTCACACGGATGATGGAGATTCGGCACGCACACCCGTATCCGCACGAAGGGGTTCTGCGATTTGACCGCAAGCGTCCCGATGGCGAAGTTCTTCACCCTTTTGCAGGGCGGAAAGAAGCTGACTCGTGGGTTGTGGAGGCCTACCTACCCTTTCGAGGCACCTACGAGACAATGGCCGAGCGCGACTTCATCTCGTTACCGAGAGCCACATCGGATGACCTTCGCGCTAGAGCGAACCGTTCAGCCGACACGTAGCGCGCCGAGCCGGTAAGAATAATAGGAATATTATTATTCTTACCGGCTTCCGCAACACTGGGTAATGCATTGAACTGAGCTGGAGCGATCATGATCGAAAGCGGCAATGGAAAGAAATCGAACCTCCATGTCATTACCGAGCCGAGCAACAAGGCGGCGAACACGACCGGCACGATCATGGAGGATGCCCTGAACGAGCACGCTGCCATCTCAAGCGGTAACGTTTTGGCCGACCTGGCTGATACGCCAGAGCCGACCTTCCTGGATGACGAAGGCCCTAGCCTTGACGTTCCCCTGTTCATTACGAAGACCAACGCTCGCGAACTATTCGACCTACGTCCCGGTGAGACGGTGCCCCAGGCAGCAGCGCGCAAGGCGGCGGAAGGTTAGACGTGCCACAGTCACGTTGCGTACAACGAAAGCGGACCATGCCATCAATGAAGGAACCGGCGAACAAGATTGCGCGCTGTCGAGAGCGGAGGCGTGCGGCCAGGTACAGGCCAGCACGGTTTCGGGTGCTCGATACCGACTCGCCGGAATTCGCCGCCACGCTCCGCCGTCAGTGCCATAACCTGCACGGTGACCCAGCTGAGGCCGACGCTATTGGCTTCGGGGAAACCGCTGCCGGCCTCATTGAAAGCTGGGAATGACTTTGCACGCGCCGAACTCGGATGCGCAAGGTTGACTGGCAATCGCGCGATTTCCGCCCGCTAAACGAGCATCGCGTGAATCTTTTTCAGCCAACCCGACACCTCGCCAGCCGCGTCGACCTCTGCAAGCCTCGCCGCAGTCATTTTCGCGGCAGCGTCGCGGTTGAGACGCTTCTTTGCCCGATTGATCTTATCAGACAGCTCCTTGGCGTCAGCCAACACATCTGCCCACGGCTTCGTGCTACCGGACGATTCGTGAACGGACTTCGCCACGATTAACGGAACGTCACAGGTATCGGTATACGTGACCACGATACCGTTCATGCCTTCCGCGATAGCGTCGGCATGCAAATAGTTCTCAAGCTCCCGCTTCGTCGTTACGACCGCCCAAGATCCATCAGTGCGTGCGTTGACGGTATCGCATTCCGCCTGATACTTCGGCGGCACGGCATCGTCACGATCATAGATATGAACTTCCGGGAGGTTCAGGTTTCGCAGATAGTGCTTGGCAACCCACTGTTTGAGCGAGCCCCCGCCGAGAGGGACGAGCGCCACGCGGTTGTCGCCGGCGAAATCGACGACATCAGTCATGCCTGGTTTCAGCATCGAGCTGATGCGCTCAAGGAACTCGATATCGTTGGTCCCTTCAACGAAGACCAGCGCTTGAACTCGGCGATCAGGTAACACGCCGAGTTCGTTCGCAATCGTGGCCAGATCGTCGTCAGTGCAATGAACGACGGTCGCCGTACCATCGGCCTGTTTGCGCACGCACCGCAGGCTATCGCTGGGCAGAAGCCCCGCCAAGCCGGGCGTATGCGACGTGACCAGGACTTGCGTGTTTTCGTCAACAGCAAGTTCCTTGAGCGCCTGAACAAGCAGCCGCTGATTGTCGGGGTGTTGCGACGTCTCCGGCTCCTCAATGGCATAGATGACGCTCAGCGCTCCCTTTTCTGTACGTCGTCTCTCCGCTTCAGCCCGAAAGAAGTTCAGAAGAATGAGGCGGCGAACGCCGCTCCCGCGCTTGTTGATGGGTATGTCGTTGTCTCCCACGAGACCGAATTTGAAGACATCCCATTTGGGATCGGTCTTGAAAAACGGCTTAAGCTCGCTCGCCAGGCGACCGTCCATCTCATTCAGTTTTTCCAGCGTCCGCTTCGCAACATCCTCTGCCCGGAGCCTCACCGCATCCTCGATCTTCTTCAGATCGTCTGCCATCTCCTTGAGCGCTTGTGTGATCGCGAACTTAAGCGGGCTTTGAACCTCCTCATCGCCGTCCTGGCTCGGGCGATCCGAGCGGAACAGTGCATACATTGGAAGCTGCGGCTTGAGCTGTTCCCAGACCTTTTTGGCATCCTCCTTGTCAAGCGGAAGTAGCCGGCGCTCGAAGGCTAGTGGTTGACAGGCATCGCGAATCGCTTGCCGCATGCTGCCGTTCACCGTCAAATTTACGGTCGATTCATCTATGCCCAGCTTCTTGACCCTGGCTTTCAGGTCAGTATTCTTGAGCGTGAGCAAGTCGGCCGCATCGGCATTGGTCGGATGCAGAGCAACCGCGAAGACAGCCTCTTTCGGAGTTTTTCCCGAACAGTCCCACTCCTTGGAAATCTCCAGCTCGCCTTTTTCGTTCAGCAAGTGTTCGGTGGCAAGAGAAGTGCGTGCAGCAGTGTCGAGAACTATCTCGGCAGGCAAACTGGTGAAAGCGCAGCCAATGCGGATCGTCGTGCCAGCGCCATGCACGCATGCGTCACCACGTTCTGGCTTGCCATCGTTAAAGAAAATTTCGAGTGCTTCGAGGATCGTTGACTTACCCGCGTCGTTCTTACCAATGAACGCCGTCAGATCGTCGATCTCAATTCGAGTACTTTGAGCATACCCACGGAAATTTTCAAGAATCACCGCTGAAAGTTTCACACCGCCCCCGATGGAATGTGGTCCAGCAAACATACGTGTTAACGCCGCTCTTATCGATGCCCCGACCGCAACCGCGATATGTCAACCAAATATTCGCCGCATGACCTTCGAGCTACGTCCCCCTTGCCAACGCGTACCCCAGCCTAGTTCGCACACTCGCTTGGACTGAGTGATTGACACTTGGGGGATTAGGCTTTGAGTCGTATCGCCGGTGCAAGCCCCCGTCCCATCAACGAGTCGCCGCAAGCGGCCGACAGGCGCTCACGATCCCCCATCTGTCAACAACCCGGAGACGATGCACCGCGAGCCCACCTTGCCGGCCCCCAGCAAAACTTAGCGGAAAACCGCCCCCGATCGACGTATGTATTGAACGAAGTCGATGCAAGGTACGGCAACCTCACGCATGGAGCAAACGGACGGTATCTTTCGTTTCGAATTCACGTCCGGCGGATTGTTTTGTTGAGCCTCATTTGATACCAGCTCTCTCCCGTGGGCCCGAGCTGTAGCAATGATCAACAAATCGTTCTCGCCCACGCCCTTCGGGTGATAGTTATCGCCCACAACCCCAAGTAGCCCCTTGATGCGCATGGCATCCTGTGCAATTTCATTCGTAACGTCCAATCGTTCAAGACCGGCCGTCACAAGCCAATCACCACAGTCCGGCGTCCCTGCGCATACCTCTCCGTAAGCCACGATAGACATCATGAGCCTTCGTGCGTTGATCTCGGCCGCTATCCATGTCCACAGTCCTGGAAATTGATCTACGGGGTAGTTGTCCCAGGCGTAAATCATCGAAGAGGCATCAAACACCTGCATAGAAGCGTTCCAATTGATGCAGGTCGTTGATCTTCAGGCCATCGAGATATCGACTCGCCTTTGCCAACGTGATGTATCGGCCATTCAGTGCATCCAGTACCGTACGCACGAATCTGTCGCCAAAAATATGCGAGGGCTCCCGATGACGGTACATCCGAGTACCGCCATCTTGCTCGGGCGAAGGCTGAGCGGTCCGCCAGTGTCGATAAGCAGCGTATTGCTCCTGCGGCAGCCGACCCGCATCAAGCAGTCGGCGCAATATGACCTCCGTGCTGACACCCCACTCTCGCCGCAGTGGCTTAAGCCACTCGTCGTACTCAGCGACTTGTCGCGGGCGACCCAGATCGTCCACCCTTGCCAAGAACGCCGCAGGCACAAGCAAGTGACCAGCGAAAGCGTTCGCGTCGCGCTCATTACCTTGGTGGGACTGCATGTCGCGCTCATCGTCGATCGAGCTGCTCCGATGCAGCAGCAGGTGCCCCAGCTCGTGCATCAGCGTGAAGGATTGCTGGGATTCGTAGGTCTGCTTCTTTACAACGATGAGGGGGCAATCAGGACTGTAGATGCTGAAGCCCAGAATTGGGCTCTCTTTGGCAATCTGCCACTTACCGTTGTATCCGTTACTACGGAATACCAGCACACCGCGCGCTTCTATTGCCGACCTGTAACTGTCAAACGTGTTGTCGTCGCCAAGGCCCAGCCACCGGCGCGCAATTCTCGCTGCCTCTGCCGGGTTGTCGCGCGGAAGATCCGGTTCCTCGAACCGAGGCAAGTTGGCGTCGTCCAGGTCCTCACGAAGGCTCAGATATATCTCGCGCTGTCTCTCGACACGTTCTATGAGCACTTTCAGCCTAGGCGTCAGTTCCGGCTTTTGGTTTGCCAAGGTCCGGAAAGCCGCGGTGTGTACCTGAGCTTCATCGACCGGCCCGGGTTCTAGGAAAAAGAGCGCCCCCCGGCCGAAGAAGCTCGCCACCTTGCTGAGCTGAGGAAACGTCAAGCCCCCTTCCCCCGCCAGAACGCGCTCCATCGTCGCCGGCGAGATGCCGACCGCGGACGCGAGTTCGCCTGGCGTTGTGCCGTGATCGGCACAGCACCATGCTATCCGCTCGGGGTTGATCGACTGTATGCGCTCCATAGCAGTTCATTATACCGGCGGGGTGCCGGCTTGCTGTGCTTCCGCCGCCTCTCCGAAGTGCATGAGCGGTGCATAGCTCAGCTTTTCTAACCCCGCCAAAATTACGGTAAACTACTGACGCCAAACAACTTTTGATTTCGGTCGTTTACGGTCGAATTCTCTTATTTTTCAGTAACTTACCGCGTCACACGCCGAATCATAATCCGCAGGTCCGGGGTTCGAGTCCCTGATTCGCCACCAAATACCAAAAAGCCCTGCTTCGGCAGGGCTTTTTGCTTTTCCGGCGCCCGTCTCACGCGCGCCGCCCCTCGCAACGCGATCATCCCCAGCGGTCAATCTGGCATGCGGCAAGCGCAGCGTCGATACTTCAGCACGCCCGCCACTCAACCACCACACCAACCAGGAGTTCGCATGACGCGGTTCGCAACGCTCGTCACTACACTTGTCGCCGCCGCTAGCATGGCCGCATGCGCCCCGGCCGGCACCGAAGCCAGCCCAGCCGGAAAGGACATCCCCATGGCCGATCACGCGCAAGCCGGCGGCACGTGCCACGCACCGGCAACGGACGACTCACTCATCGGCAAATCGGAGCAGGAAGCCACGGCACTCCTAGCCGGCTGCCTGTGGCGCATCAGCGAACGCGATGGCAAGGCCCTGCCGGGCACGATGGACTACCGTGAAGAACGCCGCAACCTCGGCCTGCAAAGCGGCAAGGTCATCTGGGTGCGGCGCGGCTGACGCGCGTTTCTACGCAAGTGCCCCGGCCCGTGCGGGCGCCGAGGCCGCCACGCCTAGCACCCACTCCGTCGTCAACGCGGGCTGCGTCACGGGCAGCATGTGACCACCTTCCACCACGCGCAGATTTGCCCGGTCCAGCTTCTGCTTGAGCGCCTCGCCCTGGCGTTTGACATTGAGAATGCGATCGCCCCGACCGTACAGCACATCGACGGGCACCTCTATCGACGCATAACGGCGCTCCATGTCCGGCAGATCCTGCGGCGCGGAGACGAGATCCGACGACGCTGCATAGAACACATGCGGACGCAGCCCCAGCAAGCCACCACCCTTGAACGGAAAATCCTTCGGCATCGATTCCGGCGCAAACACGGCCGCGACGGCCTTGCGAGAATTGACGATCGACAGGGGAATCGCCAACGTCCAAGACACCAGCCAGCGCACCAGCGGCGACGGCAGCACCAAGCCGCCGAACGCGCCGGGCGGTGCGCTTTCAGCGTGCGTCAGCGGTGCAATCAACGCGAGGCGGCGAACCACGTGCGGATGATTCAGCCCCACGGCCAACGCAATCGCGCCACCCAGCGAATGCCCGACCAGCACAGGCTTGTCGAGCCCGAGCGCCTCGATGCACTGTGCGACCACGCGTGCCTGGGCGTAGATGTTGGCGGCGGAGTCGACCCCGCGCGCGGAGCGCCCCGAGCCCGGCCGATCCATCGCAATCACGCGGTGCGACTTGGCCAGCCGCTCCAAATCCAGGTAGGCGAAGTTGCGCAGATTGCCGCACAAGCCATGCACGAGCACGATGGCCGG